>ENA-OOZA01000707-OOZA01000707.1-human-gut-metagenome-genome-assembly--contig:-NODE-707-length-18726-cov-2.540946_pt1 | contig 18726 bp, 19 predicted proteins | sample MGYA00241703_ERZ501378 | MGnify/ENA primary metagenome ERZ501378 (study PRJEB25962, sample SAMEA2042916) | human gut metagenome | biome: human gut; feature: human-associated habitat; material: faeces...
CCATTAGAAAACACAGTTCTATATGTTGAACCAATTTATCAAACAAAATTAAATGAATCAAAAATACCAGTACTAAAAAAAGTAGTAGTATCATCAGGTAATAAAATAGCTATAGGTGATACAATTCAAAAAGCATTAGAAAATTTGTTATCAACATATGCAGTAGATATAGAAATAGAAAATACAGAAAGTTTACAAGGACTAATAGAAGCAATAATTAAAGCAAACAATAACTTGACAGAATCAAATGAAAATGATGACTGGGAAATGATGGGAAGAGACCTAAAACGATTGCAAGAATTAATAAAATCATTAGAAACAATGAATGAAGAGCAAAACAAAAAAGAAGAAAAACAATCAAATTTAAACACAGTAAATCAAACAAACAGTGTTAATAATACAACACATTAAAAAATAAATACAAAATAATGTAAAAATATTGTAAAAAAAGGACGAATATGGTAGTATAAAATTCAAATGAAAAATTATAGGAGGTAATAAAGATGGAATTTAAGAAATGCACAAGATGTGGAAATTTTTATGTATCAGAAGGAAATGTATGTCCAAGATGTACAGCAAAAGATAATATGGAATTTTTATATGAAATATTCAAGAAAATGGATTTGAAGGAAGTTTAACAAATATCTCAGGAGAAACAGGAATATCAGAAAAAAATATAAACAGATTCTTAACATATGAAGGAATTAAAGAAGAAATAAAAAACATAAATAAAAATGGAAACATCACATTATAAAATTAAAAAGTTAGGAGAATAAAAAATGAATGCACTTAAATTATTAGAAGAAAGAGGTTATATAGAACAATTAACACATCCAAAAGAAATGTACGAATTATTTGAAACAAATAAATCAATACCATTTTATATAGGAATAGATCCAACAGCAGATAGTTTACATGTAGGACATTTTGTTTCACTTATGGTAGCAAGTCATCTACAAAAATGTGGACATAAGCCAATAATATTAGTAGGAGGAGGAACAGCCTCAATAGGAGATCCTTCAGGAAAAACAGATATGAGAAAGATGCTATCAAGGGAACAAATAGATGCAAATGTAGCAAGTATAAAAAAACAAGTAGAAAAATTTGTTAGTTTCGAAGGAAAAAACGCAGCAATAATAGTAAATAATGCAGACTGGCTTTTAAACTTAAACTATATTAACTTTATGCGTGAAATAGGAAGCTTATTTTCAATAAATAGAATGCTTGCAGCAGAATGCTATAAACAACGTTTAGAAACAGGATTAACATTTTTTGAATTAGGATATATGTTAATGCAATCATATGATTTTTTACATTTATATAATACATATGGATGTAAACTAGAAATTGGTGGAAATGATCAATGGTCTAACATAATTGGAGGAGTAGACTTAATAAGAAAAATAGGAAAAGACGATTCTTTTGGACTTACTTTTAAATTATTAACAACAAAAGAAGGAAAAAAGATGGGAAAAACAGAAAAAGGAGCATTATGGCTAGATGCAAATAAAGTTTCACCATATGAATTTTATCAATATTGGAGAAATATTGAAGATGAAAGTGTTGGAAAAGTCTTGTCATTATTAACATTTTTACCTATGGATGAAGTAAATAGACTTGCATCATTAAAAGATGAACATATAAACGAAGCAAAAAAAATAGCTGCATATGAAATAACAAAATTAATTCATGGTGAAGAAGCTGCAAAAAAAGCAGAAGAGGCATCAAATGCATTGTTTAATGGTCAAGGTTCAATAGAAAATATGCCATCTACGAAAATAGAAGATGCAAAAATCTCAATAATAGATGCACTATTAAAAACAGGAATAGCACCATCAAAAAGCCAAGCAAGAACATTAATAACACAAAATAGTATTAGCTTAAATGACAGTAAAATTACAGATTGCAACTATATACTTTCAGAAAAAGATTTTAAAGAAGGGTATGCTATTTTAAAAAAAGGAAAAAAAGTATTTCATAAAATAGAAAAATAGTTTATTTTTCAAAGAACAAAAAAATAAAGAAAAAGAAAGTTCAAAAATACAAAAAGACTTTCTTTTTTTTTACATTTATGGTAGAATAACAATGTCAAAAAACAAAAGAAAGAAAGTGTAGAAAGTGAAAAAAATTAATGGAATAATAATGCAATATTTTGAATGGTATATGGACTGCCATCAAAACTTATGGAATCAAGTAAAAGAAAATGCAGAAGAATTATCAAAAATTGGAATAACAGCATTATGGCTTCCACCAGCCTATAAAGGAATGGGAGGAAAAGATGAAGTTGGCTATGCAGTATATGATGTATATGACTTAGGAGAATTTGACCAAAAAGGAACAATAAAAACAAAATATGGCTCAAAAGATGAATATTTAGATGCAATAATTGCATTAAAGCAAGCAGGAATAGAAAGTTATGCAGATATAGTTTTAAATCATAAAATGGGAGCAGATGCAATTCAAACCATTCCTGCAACAAAAGTAGATTGGACAAACCACAATCAAGAAAACTACCAAAAAGAAACAGTCAAAGTTGCTACTAAATTTACGTTCCCTGGAAGGAAACATAAATACTCTGATTTTGAATGGAATTGGACTGATTTTGATGGAATAGACTACGATAATCAGACTGGAGAAAATGCTATATTTAAATTTGTAAACAAAAAATGGGGAGAAGAAGTTGATGATGAGTATGGAAATTATGACTATTTAATGGGAGCAGATTTAGATTTTTCTAATCCAAGAGTTGTAAAAGAATGTACAGATTGGGGCAAATGGTATTTAAATTTTACAAAAGTTGATGGATTTAGATTAGATGCTGTAAAACATATTGATGCAAATTTCTACAGAGATTGGATTAAAGAATTAAGAAATGAAACTAAAAAAGAATTATTTGCAGTAGGAGAATATTGGAGTACAGATGTAAATAAATTACACAAATACATAACAGAAACAAATGGAAATATATCATTATTTGATGTTCCATTACACTACAATTTTTATAATGCATCAAGAGATGAAAATTATGATATGTCAAAAATATTAGAACATACATTAGTAAAAGAAAATCCATGTAAAGCAGTAACATTTGTAGATAATCATGATACACAACCAGGTCAAGCTTTACAAAGTTTTGTAGAAAATTGGTTTAAACCAATAGCATACTCAATAATATTACTTAGAAATGATGGCTATCCTTGCGTATTTTATGGTGATTATTATGGAATACCACATGATGATATAAAACCAATAAATGATTTAAAAACACTAATACAAATAAGAAAAGAAAAATCTTATGGAATGCAACATGATTATTTCGATAACAATAATTATATTGGTTGGACACAAGAAGGGGATGAAGAACATATAAAATCAGGGATAGCAGTTGCTATTTCAACAGCAGGAGATGGCTATAAAAGGATGTATGTAGGAAATCAAAATGTAGGAGAAATTTATATAGATGCATTAGACAATTGTCAAGAAGAAATAATAATAGAAGAAGATGGATGTGCAAATTTTAATGTAAAAGGAAAAAGTGTATCAATTTGGGTAAAAAAATGAAAAATATATTGAAAAAAATATAAGAAATAATTATAATGTTAATATGTGTATAAATAAGAAAAAAAAAGTAGGAGAAAAAATGAAAAAAACAAGTTTGTTAAATAGTTTTAAATATGCTTTTGAAGGAATATGGTCGGCTATAAAAAAAGAAAGAAATTTAAAAATACATATTGTAATTATGTTTTTAGTTATTGTTTTTGGGATAATTTTTAATATAAGTAAAATCGAATGGTTTGCATGTATATTATTATTTGGTGGAGTTATTACCTTAGAAATAATGAATACTGCAATTGAAACGACCGTTGATTTAATAACAATGGAAAAAAATCCAAAAGCAAAGTTAGCCAAAGACGCTTCTGCTGGAGCTGTTTTAGTAATGGCAATAATTTCAGTTATTATAGGACTAATGATTTTTATGCCAAAAATTTTAGAATGCTTAAAATAATTTATTGACAGTAAAAAGGGGAAAGAGAAATGAAAAAAATATCAATAATTGTACCAGTATATTATAATCAAGATAATTTGTTACCATTATATGTCGATTTAAAAGAAAAAGTACTTACGAAGTTGAATATGGAATATGAATTAATATTTGTTGACGATGGTTCAAAAGATAAATCTTATGAAGTAATGCAAAATATAGCAAAATTAGATAAAAACATAAAAAATGTGAGATTATCAAGAAATTTCGGAGAACATTCAGCACTTCTTGCTGGATTAGCACAATGCACAGGGGATTGTGCTGTTAGAAAAGCAGCAGACTTACAAGAACCATCAGAAATGATTTTAGAAATGATAAAAAAATATGAAGAAGAAAACGAAGTAGTTTTAGCTGTGAGAGCTGATAGAGAAGAACCAATTTCTCAAAAAGCATTTTCAAATTTATATGCATTTTTAATGAGAAAATTAGCACTTCCTAATATGCCAAAAGGTGGTTTTGATACATTTTTAATAGATAGACAAATAATAGATTTATTAGTAAAAATGCAAGAAAGAAATACATCATTAATGAGTCAAATTTTATGGGCTGGATTTAAAACAGCAACAGTTCCATATGTGAGAAAAAAGAGAGAAATAGGTAAATCAAAATGGACATTATCTAAAAAAATAAAATTAGTATATGATTCATTATTAAGTTTTTCATATTTTCCAATAAAAATGATAACAACAATAGGATTTTTAAGCTTTTTAATTTCATTAATAGTATTGATTTTAATAATTTACAAAAAAGCAACTGGATTAATTGATGTTGAAGGATATGCTTCAATAATAATGATTATGCTTATGGGATTTGGAATAATTATGCTTTCAATAGGAATTTTAGGAGAATATTTATGGAGAACATATGATGCTGCAAGGAGAAGACCACCATATATAATTGAAAAAGGAGATACAACAAAAGATGACTAAAATTCTAAAAAAAATGAAAGAAAATAAAAAAATAATAATAACATTATTTTTAATATGCATATTTTGTTATTATTTAACTTGGACAATTTCACAACCATTTAATTCATGTCCTGATGAAGGAATGAAATGGGACATATGTAAATATATTTATGAAAATAATAAATTACCACATGGTGAAGATGAAGCAATACGTAATCCTATATGGGGAATTTCTTATGGATTTCAACCAATATTTACATATATGATTGGTGCAGTTTTTATGAAAATTATTTCTATATTTACAACACATCAATTTGCATTAGTGATGGCAGCAAGGTTAGTAAGTACAATAAGTATGACATTAGTAATATATTTTACAATAAAGATATCGCAAAAATTTTTCAAAGGAATTTATAAGTATTTATTTATTGTATTCATAGCATTTCAGCCAATTACAGCATTTTTGGCATCGTATATAAATAATGATTCAACAGCATTGCTTGCAACAACAGTTATAATTTATTTGTGGATTTTAGGCTTAGAAAGTAATTGGAAAAATAAGCATTGTGTACTTCTTGGAATTGCAATAGGTTTTTGTACACTTACATATTATAATGCATATGGTTATATATTATGCAGTATTATTCTTTGTTTAATATCAGTAATATTAAATAAAATGAAAACAAAACAAATAATTCAAAAAGTACTAATAGTAGCAATTATGGCATTTTTAGTAGCTGGATGGTGGTTTATAAGAAATGCAATAATTTATAATGGAGATTTTTTAGGAATTAATGCTCAAAACGAATGTGGAGATAAATATGCTAGTGAAGAATATAAACCATCAACAAGACTCACAGTTCAAAGAAAAAACGAATCAATTATTAATATGTTAACAAAAGACAAATGGATAAATGTAACATTAAAAAGTTTTGTAGGAATATTTGGTTATAATTCTATGATAATGTCAAACAAAATATATTATTCATATTTTTTAATTTGGATAATTGGAATAATTGGATGTTTAATAAAATTTAAAGATTTGTTTATATATAATAAAGAAGAAAAAAATAAATATTTATTAAATTATATATTTATATTATCAATAATAATTCCAATAATTTTAAGCATTTATTATTCATATACTAGTGATTTCCAACCTCAAGGAAGGTATATAATGGGAATAATAATTCCATTTACATATTTTATAGTAAATGGAATACAAAAAATATTAGAAAAGTTTGTAAAATCTGAAAAAATTAGAAAATGCATTGTTTTAGTTATAATGTTATTAATAATTGTTATATCAATGAGGGCATTATTTGGATATATAATTCCAAGATATAAATAGAAAAGGGGAAAATAAAATGATAGGATTTAATGTACCAATTTTTATAGATGAATCTATAGAATGCATAAAAGAGGCAATAAATAAAAGAAAAATATGTGGAGATGGAGAATTTACAAAAAAATGTAGTGAATGGATGGAAGAAAAATTTAATTCACCTAAAATTTTATTAACAACATCATGTACATCTGCATTAGAGATGGCGGCTATTTTATTAGATATAAAACCAGGAGATGAAGTTATAATGCCATCATATACATTTGTATCAACAGCAGATGCCTTTGTAATGGTTGGAGCAAAAGTGATTTTTGTTGATGTTAATCCCAAAACGATGAATATAGATGAAAATGAAATTGAAAAAGCAATAACACCAAAAACAAAAGCTATTGTAGTAGTTCATTATGCTGGAATTTCACCTGATATGGACAAAATAATGGAGATATCAAAAAAATACAATTTGAAAGTTGTAGAAGATGCTGCACAAGGATTTATGGCAAAATATAAAGAAAAATATCTTGGAACAATTGGAGATATTGGATGCTATAGTTTTCATGAAACAAAAAATTACAGTATGGGTGAAGGTGGAGCAATATCAATAAATGATCCTAAATTAATAGAAAGAGCAGAAATAATAAGAGAAAAGGGAACAAATAGAAACAAATTTTTTAGAGGAGAAATCGATAAATATACATGGGTTGATTATGGTTCATCATATTTACCAAGTGAACTAAATTGTGCATATTTATACCCTCAACTAAAGATGGCTGAAAAAATAAATGAGGAAAGATTAGAGGCTTGGAATTATTATAAAGAAAATTTACAGGATTTAGAAGAAAAAGGAAAAATTACATTACAATTTGTACCAGATTATAGTAAACATAATGCACATATGTTTTATTTTAAAACTAGAAGTTTAGAAGAAAGAACAAAATTGATAAAATATTTAAAAGATAATGGTGTACAAGCGGTCTTTCATTATATTCCATTACATAATTCGCCTGCTGGAAAAAAGTTTGGGAAATTTAATGGAGAAGATAAATATACAACATTAGAAAGCGAAAAATTAATAAGACTTCCAATGTATTATGGACTAACAAAGCAAGATCAAGATGAAGTAATAAAAAGAATAAAAGAATTTTATCAAAAATAATTACAGAAGGTGAGATTTTTTAATGAAAAAAATTGTTATAATAGGGGCAAATAATTTTCAAATGCCATTAATAAAAAAAGCGAAACAATTAGGATATGAGACACATGTTTTCGCTTGGGCAGATGGAGCTGTTGGGGCAGAATTTGCAGATTATTTTTATCCAATTAGTATAATAGAAAAAGAAAAGATATTAGAAAAATGCAAAGAAATTAAGCCTGATGCAATTACATCTGTTGCATCAGATTTGGCAACATTAACAGTAAATTATTTAGCTGAAAAATTAGGACTTGCAGGAAATAGTTTAGAATGTACTAAAATTTCAACGAATAAATATGAAATGAGAAAGGCATTTCAAAAATATGGTGTAGCAGTACCTAAATTTTTTGAAATATCAGATGTTAATGATTTATCTAAAATAAAGGAAATGAAGACACCAATAATTATAAAACCAACAGATAGATCTGGAAGTAGATCAATTACAAAAATAGAAGATTTGAGTGATGAAGAAAAGTTAAAAACAGCAATTAGAGATGCAATAGAAGTATCATTTGAAAAAAAAGCTATTGTCGAAGAATATATTGATGGTGATGAATTCAGTGCAGAAGGTATTACATATAATGGAGAACATACAATATTAACAATAACTAGAAAGCAGACAACTGGTGCACCACATTTTATAGAAACAGGACATACAGAGCCAGCAGGATTAAGTAATGAAATGCAAGAAAAGGTAAAAAAAGAAGTGATTGCAGGATTAAATAGTTTAAAAATAGAAAATAGTGCATCACATGCAGAATTTAAAATTACACCTGAAGGAAAAGTGAAAATAATAGAAATTGGTGCTAGAATGGGTGGAGATTGTATAGGTTCAGATTTAGTTCAAATCTCTACAGGATATGACTTTTTAAAAATGGTAATAGATGTAGCACTAGGAAATAAACCAGATTTTACTAAAGTTACAAACCCAAAACAAGCAGTAATAAAATTTATTTTCACCAAAAGTGATGTAGATGAATTAGAGAAGATAAAGAAAGAACATCCAGAATATATTTATTATATTAGTCCAATTGATGAAATAAATTCTCATAAAATTATAGATAGTTCAACAAGATATGGATATTATATTTTATCTTTTTAGAAAGGAAAACTAATGGAAACAGAAAAGAAAAAAGCAAAAATTAAGGATATATTTATACTTCAGTTAGTTATTGCAATATATACTTTATCAACAGTATTTGCAAAATTTGCATCAGGACAAGAATTTCTATCTTTTGAATTTATATTGTTTTATGGAATTGAAATGGTAATATTAGGACTATATGCAATAATATGGCAACAATTAATAAAAAAATTTGATATTTCAGTTGCATATGCAAACAAAGCCATGGGTTTATTATGGTCAATAATCTGGGCAATATTAATTTTTAATGACACAATAACAATAAAAAATATAATAGGAGTAATAATTGTAATAGTAGGAACAATTATAGTAAATAGTGAAGATGAATAAATATGTGATTTTATTAATTTTAGCAGTTTTAGTAAGTTCAATTTCTCAAATAATTTTAAAGAAAAGTGCTTCTAAAAAATACAATTCAATATTTAGGGAATATTTTAATGTTTATGTAATATTAGGCTATGGATTAATGGTAATTTCGACAATTCTAGTTGTGTTAGGGTTGAAAGGTGTACAATATAAAAATCAACCAATTATTGAATCTTTAGGATATATATTTGTTATGATTTTAAGTAACTTGTTTTTAGGTGAAAAGATTACTAAAAAGAAAATAATAGGAAATTTTTTAATATTATTTGGAATAGTTGTTTATTATATATAAGTAGCAAAGATTAGAGTCTTGAAAATTTTTAAATAATGTGTTATAATAGTAAACATAACGTTATACACTTATGCATAAGGAGGAAAATTATGAGTAAATTAAAAAAGGACTATAACCCAAACGGAGAGCTTCGGGTTTATAGACTAGACGAAGAAGGAAAAGAATGGTTCTATTATGAGAATCAGGAAACCAATTTAACATTGAGAGCTATTACTATAGAGGAGAAAGATTTAGAAAAAGTTCAGCAAATAAATACAGAACTTTCTAAAGATGTTTTAAAAGAAGAAGTTTCTAAAATTGATAGAAGCAAGACAACTAATTGTGATTACGATATATGGATTGTAGAAAATCGAGTTGGAAAACTTATAGGTGCAATTGACGTAAGTTGCAATAGTGTTGGAGTTCTTGAAGTAAGCTATTATTTTAAGAATGATACAATGTTAAAGTCGTATGAAACAATGTTGAAAAAGGCATTGAATAATCTTGGGAGATATATGGAAATAGGAATTGATCATCGTACAATTAAGATTATTGAACCATTATATATAGCATCATAGATTACTCATAAACTTTCATCTGGTATCGAAATTATTTCGGTACCAGATTTTTTTATATTCAAAATATCGAAAAACAATAAAAAAGTATTGACAATTAATAATAAATAGTATAAACTGATGCAAAAGAAAAGGAGATGCATTATATGAAAAAAATGTTATATAGCAGTTTATTACTAAGTATATTAATGTCAATACTTTTTTGGCATAGAGAGCCAGGAATATCAGTTGTATTATTCGTAGTTCCAACATTACTAGTAATATATTTTAATTTAAAACAATCACAAAAAATAAAAAATAAAAAAGGAATTTATTGGTGCATACCAATTATATTATTAAGCTTAACTTACTTTATATTTAACAATACATTATTTCAAGGATTGAATATACCAATAATATTAGCCTTAATAATTATAATGTGTATGGACATGACAGAAACACAATTATCTGATACCAGATTTATAAGAAATGTAGTATCAAAAATATTTAAACCATTTTCTAATTTTAAAAAAGTATTAGGAATAGTAAAAGTAAAAGAAAAAATAAAAGAAGAAAAACAAAATGAAAAAATAGTCTTTATAAAAAAATTATTGAAATCTTTAATAATAGCCGTTCCACTTCTTTTAATTGTAATTTCACTATTATCAGAAGCAGATAGTGTATTTGAAAATATATTTCATGAGATTCCAAATTATTTTTCTAAGCTTTTTTCAAGTGTAACAGCTGCAGATATTTTTTGGAGAATTATTTGGATTATATTTAACTTTTTCTACATTTCAGGTTTTATATTAATGTTTATAAATGAAGAAAAAAAGCAAGAAACAAGAACAGAAAAAGACAAAACTCAAAAAATAAGCACATTTACCCAAAACACAATATTAGTATCACTAAATCTAATATATTTAATTTTTAGTATTATACAATTTAAATACTTATTTATAAATGCAGGAAAAACAGCAGACTTTGATTATGCCCAATATGCAAGAACAGGATTTTTCCAATTAATGATGGTGTCATTAATAAATTTTGGAATATTAAAAATAGGAAAAGTAGAGCAAAAAGAAAAATTAAACACAATGTTAAAAATAACAATGATAGTGTTTACTTTAGTAATAATAATATCAGCAATATTTAGAATGTATTTATATGAACAAGCTTATGGTTACACATATTTAAGATTATTTGTATATTTTGTTTTAGCTACAGAAATTTTAATATTAATACCAGTAACAATGAATTTATTAGGAAAAAATTTAAATACCTTCAAGATATCATTAAAAATAATAGTAACTATGTATGCTATTTTAAATCTAATAAATATAGATTCAATAATAGCTTCAAAAAATATAAATAGATATTTAAATGATATGGAAAATAAAAAATTAGATGTATATTATATAATGAATTCAACTGGTACAGATGCAATAAAAGAAAAAATAAAAATCTTAAATCAAAGCTCAGAAGGATTATCAATAACAGCACAAGCACGTTTAAATGATATAAAAAGAGAAACTAAAATTTATTTAAATGGTAATAAAAAATATTATCAAAACAAAAATATGAAATGGCAAGAATTTAATTTATCAAAAAATAAAGCAAAAGAAATATTAAAATATATAGATTTAACTTCTAATGAAGTTGATGAATTTAATTATTAGAAAAAGGAGAAAATTATGAAAATATCAGGAAAAAAGGGAATAGCCGTTATATTAAAAACGATTTTAATAATTATATTTGTAGTGTGTATTTTATCTATGGCTATTACACCAATCTTTTTAAAACAAGGAGCAATAACAAAAGAAAAATTAGGTGCAACAATTATATGTATATATATTTCAAGTATTCCAGCACTTATTATGTTATATCAATTTATAAAAATATTTGGGCAATTAGAAAAAGAAAATATATTTAATAAAGCAATAGAAAAAAGATTTTTAATTTCAGCAGTTTCTTCTATAATTATAGGAATAATATATTTTATAAATACATTATTAATTCCTAGTGAGGTAGTGGGGCTAGAAGTAACAGCAATTATTGTGTATGTATTTTTCTCAGTAATAACAGCAGTAATATTTTTAATGTTTGGAATTGGATTAATGATATTAAGAGAAATTTACAAAACAGCAATTGAAAATAAAGAAGAAAATGATTTAACAATATAAGGGGGAAAAGTTATGGCAATAATTGTTAATTTAGATGTTATGATGGCGAAAAAAAAAATGTCATCTAATGAATTGGCACAAAAGATAGGAATAACAACGGCAAATCTTTCTATATTGAAAACTAATAAAGGTAAAGCGATTAGGTTTTCTACTTTAGATAAAATATGTGAAGTATTAGAGTGTACTCCAGGAGATATTTTAGAATATAAGAAAATGGATTGAAATATATAGTAAAAATATGGTATAATATTATTAGTCTTTAATCCTTATTAAGCAACACATGGGTAAGACATATATTAATTAAGGAGGTTTTCGTATGAAAATATTTCACAAAGAAGAAAATGGAAAGGAAGTTGTTTTTGTCCAAGAAAGAGATGTTTTTTATTTTATTAGAGAAAATCGGAAGATACCGTCAATTATCTTAGAAGAGTACTATAAAGATGGAGTTAAACCAGTTGATGCTGATTTAAGTGAATTCATTAAATTAGATAGTGAGGAAGCAGTGAGATTTTTTAAAGAAAAAGATTATATAATTGATTATGATCAATATAAAGATTTTACTGTAAAGCAGTTAGAAAGAAAAATAAAGAAAACTGATAAAGAAACTCAAAAATTAGAAAAGAAAATAAAAAACTATGCTGAGGCTGGTGAAGATATTGATAAAATAGCCACAGAGGTAGAAAAATCTTACGATATGGAATATTTTAGAGAGACGTTGTTTCTACTAAAAGAGTTAAAAGAAGAAAAGACAAAAATAAAAATTCCTGACTTTGCTTAAATAAGCCGTCGGAATGAGATAAAAGAAGCTTTACTTAAATAAGTTAAGCTTCTTTTTTTATGAAATTCCCTTGACAAATAAAGTTTACAGTTGTAAACTAATAATGCCAAACGAAAGGAGAAAAAATGGAAAATAAATATAACATAACAGATGCAGAATTAGAAATAATGAAAGAACTATGGGAAAATAAACAACTATCACTAAATGAATTAACAGAAAAATTAAATGAAAAAGAACCTAGAAATAAAAATACAATAAAAACACTATTATATAGATTAATTGAAAAAGGTGCAGTAAAATCCATAAATAAAAATCAAAAAGAAAATAAATTTAAAGCAAATATTTCAAAAGAAAAATATCTGAAAAAAGAAAATCAAAGTTTTTTAAATAAATTATATAATGGCAATACCAGTAATATGCTATTAAACTTTGTAGAAAACAAAGAAATCTCAAAAGAAGAATTAAAAAAATTAATAGAAATGATAGAGGATTAAAAAATGATAGAAAAAATTTTAATATATATACCCAAAATAATAGAGCATACATATATAGCAAAAGCATTTTATAATGTGCTATATATGTCAATATTAGCAATTATTGTAGGACTTGTAATATATTTAATACAAGAAATATTAGACAAAAAAATCACTCCAAAATGGAAAATAACTTTATGGTTAGTGTTATTAATAGCTTTGATAGTACCAATTAATAATAGTTCAAAATATCAAAATAATAATTGGTTATTAGAAACTTTGCAACCTATACAAAATATATCTTTCAAAAAAGAAGTTCAAGATAAAGAAGCTTTATACAATTCATATATTCAAAAAGAAGACACTAATTATCAAGATTATAAAAAAGTGAGAAGCACTAAGTATAATGCATATATAAAATACACGATATTTGATATTGTGTTACCAGTTTTATGGGGAATTGGTATAGTGTATATAATATTTAAAAATATAATTATAAAAATAATTATAGCAGTTACTAGTAAGAAAAACAAAACAGTAAATGAAAGATATAATACTATTTTAGAAGAATGTAAAAACAAATTAAAAATAAAAAGAAAAATAAGATTAGTTAATCAAAAGAATAAAGAAACACCGGCTATTTATGGAATAGTAAATCCTAAAATTTTAATAAATGAAGAATTTTTAGAAAAATATTCAGATGAAGAAATTTCATATATGTTTATGCATGAACTTTCACATTATAAAGGCTTTGATTTGTATTTAAACTTTCTACTAAAAATAATAAATACTATTCATTGGTTTAATCCATTTTGTTATATATTTTTCAAAAGAATTAGACAAGATATTGAATTAAAAGCCGATAGTATAGCAATAAAAAATTTAAAAGCAGAAGACAACAAAAACTATGCATTAACAATAATAAAGGTGTTAGCAAATAGAAATTATAAAAGTTATGAAACAGAAGTATTAAATCTAATTGGAATACAAGATGACAATCAAAGAAGAATATATATGATAAAATTTGCACCGAAATTTAAAGAAAAAGTAATTAGACTTTCACTTCTTTCTATTTCACTAATTTCGTCATTATTGATAATATTCTTTATAGGAAAATATACAAAAATAGAAAATGACCCATTTGATTTTAATTATGAAGATATGGTTCCATATAAAGTTGAATATATAGGAGATTTTAACAAAGTAAAAACTTTAGTAAAAAAATTAAGTTTAGGTAGATATGTAAAATATATGGAAATTCCAAGAACAGAAGATACAAAAGGAAGAAATATAAAAATTGAATATTTTACTTATGGAAATAAAGAAACAGAACCAGTCTTTTATGAATTTTTAGAACTACCAACTGAAAGAAAAGAGGAAATATTAAAGAAAAATGCAATTACGATATTAAGTCTAGTAGAAAATAGTAATTCAGTAAAATTTATAATAAAAGAAAGTCCAAATTATGATGCAAAAACAAATACTGAAAAAGAGTTTACAAGAGAAGAATTAAAGGAGGCAATACATGAAAATTAAAAAAAGATATATAATTATACCAATAGTTATAGCGATTTTAATAGTAGCAATAGGTGCAGGTATTGTGTTACTAGATAGAATAAGCCAAAAGAAACAAATAGAAAAAGATGAAAAAAATTATGGCAATAATTATCAAAAGTTAAATTTTGATTATACATATACAGAAAAGCCAGATAGAATATTATATAAACCAAAAGAAAGAGATGTGTTTTATATATTTGATAAAACAGATGAAAATTACTCTCACTTGTTAGAAGTTGCAGAAGATAGAATGTATTATTCTCAAGCAGACGATTTCAATTTGACTTGTTTTACACCTGATTCTATGAATAGAATAATGTCTTCTGGTGAGAATTATATAATTTTTGATTATGATACTGAAAAAGAGCAAAAGACAATTATTTTTAAATTTAAAGATAATAATAGATTACAGAGATTGGTTAGTTATTTGTGTGAATTTAGAAAGAGCTATAGTAGAGATGAACTTGGAAAAGATGAGTTTACTTATGAGAGAACTTCTGGGTATGTGTATATGACTCGTTCTATATATGATGATTAAATATTATAAAATTTATTGACAATATTTTTGTGGAATTATAAAATAGATGTATAAATTTTAGGAGATGGTTTTATGGAAAATAAGAAAGTTATTATTGGTGCTTTAGTAGCAGTTATACTGGTTGTAGTAGCAATTGTGGTAGCGGTTGTATTAATAAATAAAAATGCTACAAAACCAGAGGATGTTTTTAGCGATTTTATTTCAAAAGTTAATGATAAAAATTATGAAGAGATGTATAATTTAATATCAGAAAGTTCTAAAGATGAGATATCTGAGGAAAATTTTATAACTAGAAACAAGAATATTTACGAGGGAATAGATGCTTATGATATAAAAGTAGATATTTCTGAAGTTACTAAAGAAAATGGAGTATATAAAATTGCATACAAAGAAAGTATGTCAACTTCAGCTGGAATTATTGAATTTGATAATACAGCAAAGCTTGTAAAAGAAAACAAAGAATATAAGTTAAAATGGTCTTCAAGTATGATTTTTCCAGAGTTAAGAGATACAGATAAAGTTAGAGTTTCAACAATCTCTGCTAGTAGAGGTGAGATTTTAGATAGAAACGGAGAAAAATTAGCACAAAACGGGTATATTTCAACAGTTGGAATTGTTCCGGGAAAACTAGGAGAAAATAAAGATGAAAGTATTTCAAAAATATCTGAATTAACAGGAGTTTCAGTTGATTATATAAATAAACAACTTTCAGCATCATATGTAAAAAATGATACCTTTGTACCAATCAAAAAAGTTTCTGCAAGTAATAATGAATTAAAAGATAAATTATTAGAAATATCCGGAATAAAAATAACAAGCACAGCATCTAGAGTATATCCATTAGGAGAAGAAACAGCTCATTTAATTGGTTATGTTCAAGCAATAAGTGCTGATGAATTAAAAGCAAAAGAAGGAAAAGGTTATAGCTCTAGTAGTATAATAGGAAAAGCTGGTTTAGAACAAGCATATGAAGATACATTGAGAGGAATAGATGGAACTGAAATTTATATTATAGATGAAAATGGAACAAGATTAAAAACACTTGCAAAACAAGATAAAAAAGATGGAACTGATGTTAAACTTACAATAGATAGTAATATACAAAAACAATTATATTATCAAATGAAATCAGATAAAGGATTTTTTGTAGTTATGAATCCAACTACAGGTGAGTTATTAGCAACAGTAAGTACGCCATCATATAATTCAAATGATTTTGTATTAGGATTATCTCAATCACAATGGGATGAATTAAATAATGATGAAAGTAAACCATTGTATAACAGATTTTTACAAAGTTATTGTCCAGGTTCAACATTTAAACCAATCACAGGAGCAATTGGATTAACAACAGGAAAAATAACAACAGATACAACCTTTAACTACTCAGGCTTAAAATGGCAAAAAGACTCAAGTTGGGGAAATGATTATGTAACAACATTAACAGCTTACAGTGGAGCAAAAAATGTAGCAAATGCGATAATACATTCAGATAATATCTTTTTTGCACAAACAGCAATGCAAATTGGAAAAGAAACATTTTGTTCTGAATTAGACAAATTAGGATTTAATGAAGACATTGACCAAACAATAAAATTCCCATTAACCTTCAAAAAATCTCAATATTCAAATTCAGAAAAAGCAAACTGGTCTGAGAAAAAATTAGCAGATTCAGGTTATGGCCAAGGAGACATATTAGTAAACCCAATACATATGGCATCAATTTACTCAGCTTTTGCAAATAATGGAAGTATGGTAAAACCATATATAGAATACGAAAATGGAAAAACAGAAATTTTAAAACAAGATGTATTCACAGCAGAAACTGCAAACGCAATAAAAAATGATTTAATACAAGTTGTAGAAAATCCAGAAGGAACAGCAAATGATATGAAAGTATCAGGAGTCACAATAGCAGGAAAAACAGGAACAGCAGAACTAAAAAATTCAAGTACAGACACTCAAAGTGGTACATTAGGTTGGTTTGATTGCTTTACTGTTAATTATTCAAATGGAAATGATATGCTTATTATCGGTATGGTAGAAAATACTCAAAATAATAGCAGTGGTGGAAGCCATTACGTTATAAAGAAAATCAAGAGTTTATTTGTGAAATAAAAAAGGGAAAAGGGGACGCCCTTTTTTTCCCTATTAATTAGTGGAGAAAAGTTTGAAAAATAATTGTAAAATACAATATTTTTAATAAAATTTTGTGCCTTGAAAGAGAGGAATGACAGAAAATATGAGTAAAGAAGAAGATTGGAAAGAACTGGAAGAATGGCAAGATAAGCAAAATGAAATAAAACGAAAAAATAATGTAAGAGAATTTAAAACAAAAGAATATAGAGGCACAGAAATATTTACTAAATTAATAAGTAAATTATTAGGCTCTGTTTTTTCAATATTTGTAATAATATTTATAATTGCAGTTATAGTTTCATTGTTTTATATAAAAAGTTTATTTGGAATTTATGCATCTGTTAATGTAAAGAAACAATTGAAAAGTGAATATAGAGGACAAAAATTTGTAGTTGTAAATGATTATGGTAAAGATATTGAAAAAGATAATGGACAATTTTTAATGAGTCCTAAAAACAATAAAAATATAATATTTAAAGTAGAAAAAGGTTCAGTATATATGGTAGATGATTATTCTGAAAATAGATTAAAATATTGTATAGAAAATTGTACTGATAAATCATTAATATCTGATTTAAATATTGAACAAGGAATAAAAGAAGGCTATAATACTGATTTTTTAAAATATGAAGTTTATATTGATATAGAAAATTACGATGAATTAGAAAATGCATGTAATAAAGCTTATAATATAGTTAAATATCTAGAAAAACAAGACAATAAAATGTATGAAGCAATTACAATAAGAAATAAAAAAATAGACTATTATAGTTCATTAAATTGTAACGGACTATCATCAATTGAAAAGGAAATATATAAAGCAAAATACGAATATATTAATATATTAAAAGAAAAAAACAACCAGCAAGAATTAAATAAAATAAGCCAAGTAGAAATTGAAAATATTTGGAGACCAAAACAACTTGAAATAATATTAAATGGTACAAATGCTAAATTGTACAATGATGAAAATGCAAAACTTTATTATTATACAGATGAACAAAAATATAAAATTACAGGAATAGGAAATGTTTTGCTTAAAAGTATTGATTCAGTAGAAATTTTAAAGATAAATAAAGATCTTGATTATGTTAGAAAAATAAGATATAAAAATAAAATTTATAAAGTTAAGCAAGAAGATACTTCTAAAGAAAATAAAAGTGACACTGTTTATGTTGGTGGTACTTTGGAAGAATTTGTAGAAAAATTTGAAGCTAAGATAAATTATGATTTTGAAAA
>ENA-OOZA01000760-OOZA01000760.1-human-gut-metagenome-genome-assembly--contig:-NODE-760-length-18023-cov-7.977070_pt1 | contig 18023 bp, 13 predicted proteins | sample MGYA00241703_ERZ501378 | MGnify/ENA primary metagenome ERZ501378 (study PRJEB25962, sample SAMEA2042916) | human gut metagenome | biome: human gut; feature: human-associated habitat; material: faeces...
GCATATCTCTTTTCGCGTCAGAAGCTGGAAGAAAAGATGAAATGGATGAAATATGGATGCACAATTGGATAAAATACACAAAAATAGTTAATAAATATTAGAATTATTGTCAATTTAAAACACAAAATGCACATGTTATAATCCAAACATAGCTGAGCAAACGATTGCGCAAACGGGTTGCGCACCACAGGGAGGATGCTGAGTGGGATATAGCAGTCCGGCCGGTGGGGGGGGGCACGGGTCGGAAAGAAGAAAGGGAAGGTGCATTATGAAGAAAAGAGACTGGAAGAGAAGTCTGGCATTTGTGTGTGCAACGGCTCTTATCGCAGGAAGCTTAAGTCCATACGGACCGTTGACCCGGGTAAAAGCGGAGGAGACGAATCTATTTACGGACGGTGATATGGGCGATGACGAAATGGGAGACAGCACGGATGCCGCAGACTTTTGGGCGAATCAAAATTGGTATTTTGAAGGAGATACCTGGAATTGCACAAGTCAGGTAAAATATTATATTTGGGCCAAGCAGGCAGGCGGCTGCGGGCTGGAGATCGATTTTGATAAAGCAGATGGAACTGTCTGCATGTATCAGGAAATCGGTTCGCTGGAAGCCGGAAGCTATACTGTAACGGGATACATTAAAGATGGCAGTGGAAGTGACGGCACGATTGCTCTGTACCATGCAACAAAAGACGGCAGTTGGAATGTGTCAGAGAAATCGACACAACTGACGGAAGAATATGCCATGTTCAAAGATGAATTTACGGTGGCAGAAGCTGTCAGCAACTATAAAGTCGGATTCCAGATTACCAGTAAAAATGGTGCATGGATCTATATCGACACTCTGACACTTACGAAGAAGGCTTCGGATTCAGCAGAAGAGACTCCGGCACCGGAAGCAACAGAATCCCCAGACCCTACAGCTACGCCGGAAGCTTCTGCCACTCCTGAACCGGAGAGCAATGTTCTGTATTCCAAGACTTTTGAGGAAGGAACCGACCCGGCAGATATGTCTGACTGGTCACAGACCTGGAGTGTAGACAGCAGTGCTACCTCCAAAGCAGATACCGGCGCCGGTAATAATACTACAACTGTCTGGAACTACTACTCGGCAACGGCACAGAATCTGACAGCTGCTACTACGGTGACAGCATCCGATGCCGGTAACTATAAAGCATCTTTCCTGACAGCCGGAGAGAACGTGACCGGAACCATCAGCCTCACAGCCGGAGATAGAAAAGTATCGGCAGATCTGACCGCAGGAGGCTGGGATGTTTATACTCTTGCAGAGACCGGTGCATTAACCGTGGAGGCAGGTGTGGAGCTTACCATTACCATTTCTCTGAATATTGCGGCAGGCGGTTATCTGAAGATAGATGACATCCTGGTGACGAAAGCAAGTGATGATGAAATTCTGGCTGCAAAGAAAGCAAAGGCAGAAGAATTACAGAGCCTGATCACGGAATATAAAGCATTAAAAGAGACAGATTATACTGCTGACAGTTGGAAAACTCTGCAGGAAGCACTGACAGAAGGCGAGAACTTCCTGCAGGCACTGGATGGCGATTATACTTCCGCAACCGTCACAGAGATCGAAGAGAAGATCACGAATCTGAAAAAAGCGAAAGATGAATTAAAAAGCGCTGCTGTGGTAACAGCCGGAATCAATGTGGAAAAGGTCAATGGACTGACGAGTGATTTCATCGGCGGTGTGGATATTTCATCTTACAGAGCTCTGAAAGACAGCGGTGTAAAATATTATGATTTTGAAGGAAATGAATTGGATGATGCCGGATTTTTTAAGCTGCTGAAAGATAGCGGTATTAACTACGTACGTATCCGTGTATGGAATAACCCTTACGATGCATCCGGTAACGGCTACGGCGGTGGCAATAATGACCTGCAGAAAGCGGTGGACATGGGTAAGCTGGCTACTAAAGCCGGAATGCGTGTCCTGATCGATTTCCACTATTCCGATTTCTGGGCTGATCCTGCCAAGCAGAAGGCACCGAAAGCCTGGGCAGACATGACGATTGCGGAAAAGACAGCAGTAGTAAAAGATTATACGATGAATAGTCTGAACACTTTACTGGATGCAGGCGTCGATGTAGGAATGGTACAGGTCGGTAATGAGACAAACAACGGAATTGCTGGAGAGAGCGGTCTGGAGAATGCCAACACCACAGCAATTTTCCGCGCCGGATGTGAAGCAATCCAACAGGTGGAGCAGGATCGGAACAAAGAAATCAAGGCAGTAGTGCATTTCGCAAATCCTGAGAAACAAAATTATATGACTTACGCTAAAGCATTGGCCGATGCCGGTGTGGAGTATGATGTATTCGCCTCTTCCTATTATCCTTACTGGCATGGAACCCTAGATAACCTTAAGAACCAGTTAAATGCGATTACGGAAAAATATGGAAAAGAAGTCATGGTAGCGGAGACCTCCTGGGCGACCGGCTTAGAGGACAGTGACGGTCATGCAAACACCGTCCGCGAAGGCAATAACGATGCAGGCATGGATTATGATTTCAGCATCTACGGACAGGCGAAGGAACTGCGTGAGGTGATCAATGCCGTCGCAGAAATGAACAAAGGTATCGGAGTGTTTTATTGGGAGCCTGCATGGATCCCTGTAAAAGTGTATGATCCGGAAGCAGAAGATGCCGAGCAGACCCTTGCAACGAATAAGGCAGCCTGGGAAAAATATGGTTCCGGCTGGGCAGCTTCCTATGCGAAAGAATATGATGCCGAGGATGCCGGAAAATGGTACGGCGGATCCGCAATAGACAATCAGGCATTGTTTGATGCCTCTGGCCATCCCCTGGAAACCTTAAAGATATTCAGTTATGTAAAAACAGGTGCGGAGACGGCTAAAAAAATCAGCACTGTTAAAAATGCAGATGCAATCGAGATAGAATTAGGAAGTACCTTTACTTTACCGGAGACGGTAAAAGTTACCTATTCAGATTACACTTCCGGAGCAGAAAACGTAACCTGGAACGCACAGGATGTTGCCGCAGTCAACACTAACGCAGCAGGAAAATATACTGTGAACGGAACAGTATCTCTGGAAGGAGAGACCTATCAGACAAAATGCGTGATCACCGTGAATCCGCAGAACCTTCTGACCAATCCCCGGTTTGAGGATGGAGAGAACGCATGGATATTAAGCGGAACCGGTATTAAAGTCCTGATGGATGGCAAGGACTCCAAAGATGGAAACGGATATCTGCATTTCTACAATGACAGTGATTTTACCTATGATGTAACACAGACAATTACGCTGGATGCAGGAATTTATCGGTTCGGAGGATATCTTCAGGGTGGTGGAAACTTAGCGGCAGACAGCTACGAGGTCTATGCCTCCGTAGATGGTAAGACACAGACAGCAGAAGGCGAATTGAACGGCTGGAAGAACTGGAGCAATCCGGAGGTACAGGATATCGAGATCACTGAGGATGGAACAAAAGTAACGGTGGGAATCTGGGCAACCGCATCTGCCGGAGCCTGGGGATCCTGGGACGATATGTACCTGAACAAAACCGGAGAAGTTACCCCAGCGCCCGCAGTTACCCCGCAGCCGACCGTAACCCCGGCACCTGTAACAGCACCGGAAACAGAGAGCAGCTCTGCGGACAAGGATACATCTGCACCGGTACAGACAGTAGACTGGAATATCGTGACTTCCAACGTACAGGCAAAGATCGCGGAAGTGACACAGAATCCGAATATTAACAGTGTGAACATGAATATCGTATGCTCCGGAGAGACCAGACTCCCTGCCGCAGTGCTGGGAAGTATCAAAGGCTCAGACATGACCCTGGCACTTCATAGCGGCAACGGTGTGGCAGTCAGCATCAGCGGACAGGATCTGAAAGGCACAGCCCTGAATGCATTACAGAACATTGATCTCACCGTGGACAGCAAAGCCCGGAATATCCCGGCAGCCATGGCAGCATCCAAGAAGGCAGAAGCCACAAAACAGCTGTCTGTAAAAGACACCGGAGCATTCCCGGTAGCTGTGAACATTCATGTGAATGTCGGAGCAGAAAACAGTGGAAAATACGCAAATCTTTATCGTTATAATGCCGAGAAGAAACAACTGGAATACTGTGGCTCCTTCCCCGTGACCAGGAATGGTCAGTCCATGTTTGCTCTAAAGCAGGGCGGTGATTACATGGTAACGGTAACCGCGGCACAACCGAAGGAGATCGTATATTTTAACAGTGGCGATTATGCAGTGAAAGCAGGAGATACCCTGTCTGCCATTGCCAAACGCAACCATATGTCATTGGCGGAACTGAAAGCCAAAAACCCGCAGATCAAGGATTTACATAAGATTCGCGTGGAACAGAAATTGAATCTGAATTAAAAAATAGAATGGGACTCCGAAGTTGATTTGGGGTTCCATTTTTGAATTAATAGCTGCATATGTGAAAGCAAAAAGGTAACACAATTGATATTGTGTTACCCTTGTGTTCAGAGTATGATCTCCTGAAATATTTTGTCCCGGTCATCCTGCTCAATGCCAAGATATCGTTTGGTCACTTCATAAGACGAATGATTATAGATGCTGACCAGCATTGCCGGCTGTACGCCCTGCTGCCAGGCATGATATCCGAAGGTTTTGCGAAGGGAATGACAGCAGATCACGCCGGGGATATTGTAATAAGCTGCCACCTTTTTGATGATGCGAAAAGCCTGCACCCGACTGATGGGTTCATTTTTATTGCTGTGGGGAAAAAGATACTTTTCTGGCTGAATAGGTTTTCGCTCCTTTTGAAGCTGTGCCTGATAATTTTGAAGACATGCGTGAATATTATGATTGATATAGATGCAGGAGGTCTTTCCCGTCTTCTGCTCAATGATCTCAATATGCTCCTGCCATCTGTTTTGAGAAAAGTTATAAACATCTTCCCACCGCAGAGTAAGCAGATCCGAAATCCTCAGTGCAGTATTCAAGCCCAGGATCACTAACAATTGGTTTCTGGCATTGGGGTGGATTTCCTTATAGTAGTTTTTAAAATTTTTCAAATCCTCCAGGTTACGAATTGGTTGTGCTGTATTCATCTGATTCCTCCTTGAAATTAGTGTAAGTCGCATAAATCCGGCGTTTTTATATATCTGTGAACTATAACATATACGTCCCGGGGCTGCATTTACTTTGGCAAATGAGGGGTTCAAGTTTTTTCAAAAAAGGGGTTAAGTTTTCTGCGAGCGTACCGATATACTATGTGAAAGCAAAAAGGTAACACAATATCAAGTTTGTTACATTACGATCAGTATTTCCAAAACACAGCAAATTATAAGGAAATAAACGATTCAAGGAGGAATGGCTATGCTGAGATTATCGGTGAGAGATGAAGAGTTTCTGATGATCGGAGACGATGTGAAGATTGTATTTTTGGGAAGCAGCGGCGGACAGACACGTATCATGATCGACGCTCCCAAGGATGTGAACATCGTACGAAGCAAGGCCATTGAAAAACGGATCCAGGATCCGGAACTTCTGGCGACGATCCCGAAGTATTACAAGAATCCGGAAGGTACCGCTAAGAAGAAAAAATCCAACGTCGTGATCGTACAGAACAAATAACTTCAGATACTGTGGGACAAAAGCTTGCTAACAATGCGGAATCCTAGGGCCGCAGTAACTATTAACCACGAAATGCAGATAAACGGATGTATCTGCAACACTTTTTACACATGGAGGTAAATTATTATGGTAGTACAACACAACTTAACAGCTATGAACTCTAACAGAATGTTAGGATTAACCACCGCTTCTCAGGCAAAGTCCACCGAGAAACTGTCTTCCGGTTACAAGATCAACCGTGCAGCTGATGATGCAGCAGGTCTGTCCATCAGTGAGAAGATGAGAAAGCAGATCAGAGGTCTGACACAGGCTTCTTCTAACGCACAGGACGGTATCTCCACGGTACAGACTGCTGAAGGTGCGCTGAACGAAGTTCAGGATATGCTGCAGAGAATGAATGAGCTGGCAGTTAAGGCAGCTAATGGCACCAACTCTGTTGATGATCGTGATTACATTCAGAATGAAATTGACCAGTTAACCACTGAAATTGATCGTGTTGCAGAGACCACCAAATTTAACGAGACTTATTTGTTAAAGGGTAATACTGCAGCAGGAAAGGCAATGACAAGTGTCTATGCAGCTGATGCTGTGGATGCAGATGCTGCAATCAAAACAGGAACTAAGATTTACAAAGCAGACGGAACAGAGATTACAGATGCAACTGAGCTGAAGAATGTTCTCTCAGCAGATCCTGAAACTAAGCTGTACACAGAGGTTACATCAGATGTGACTTCTAGCAATGCAGCTGTAAAAGCTACACTTAAAGCTAACGCAACATTACCTACAGCTGACACAACTTATACATATAATGCTGCTGAAAGCAAGTGGTATAAGGGTGTTACCGAGGCAAATGATGAATTACAGGCATTGGTTGATATTGATGGAGCTCCCGCAGCAGGAAATACGATTACAATTTCTGCAAAATATGGTAAAAACAGTGCGGAGGCTGGAAGCGATTATACGTTTGTTGCAGGTGGAAAACCCACTTTATATGATGCAAATGGAAACAAGATCTCTGAAAATGGCTTGGAGTCATACTTTGATGTTGATAAAGCCGGTAATGTTTCTATGAAATCTGGAAAGACTTTATATAAAGATGCAGCAGGTTCTGTCGCGTTGACAAGTGATGATCTTACTGATTACGTAGCAGCTAAGGCCAATAAGACGACAGCACTTGAGTTAAGCTTACATGTTGGCGCTGACGCAACCAGCAATAACCAGATCACCATTTCTATTGATGCAATGAGCGCAAAGGGAATTGGTGTTGATGGATTGAAAGTTAATGGAGCAGATGATAGCAACGCACTGGATGCAATTGAGACTATTAAAGCTGCAATCCAGAAAGTATCTACCCAGCGTTCCGCACTTGGTGCTGTTCAGAATCGTCTGGAGCACACCATCAGCAACCTGGATAACGTTGTAGAGAATACCACCAGCGCAGAGAGCCAGATCCGTGATACCGATATGGCTACTGAGATGGTTAAGTACTCCAACAACAACATCCTGGCTCAGGCAGGTCAGGCTATGCTGGCACAGGCTAACCAGTCTAACCAGGGTGTACTGTCTCTGTTACAGTAATCTTAACCACAGTTTGATCCAAAACATTTTTAGAATTAGTTGTGTAAAAACTAACATAAAAAGGTTCCGCCGGAGGATTCCGGTGGAACCTTTTTGAGTGCAGACCAATCAGAAACGAAAGCATTAAAAAAGCAACCGCCTCCTGTACCGACCCCTAATTGTTAGACCAAAAATCTAACGATTGGAGGTCGGTATTTTTATGGCAAAATACAGTTTCGAATTTAAGAAGCAAATTGTAAAGGAATATTTAGAAGGTAATGGTGGATACAAATATTTAGCCTGCAAATACAATGTTTCTTCTTACAATAATGTTAAAAAATGGATTATGAACTATCAACAGTTCGGAGATCAAGGATTACTACGCTCCCGACAATCTCAAAACTATACTTTCGAAAAAAAGCTGGCTATAGTAGAATTGTATTTAACAAGTGAACTCTCATATCAGGAAATAGCTTTGCAAGAAGGGATATGTGAACCACCTCTCATTGCTAAATGGGTGAGTCGCTTTCGTGCAGCTGGTCCTGAGGCATTGAGGCCACATAAGAAAGGGCGAAAAGTAACATTGAACAAATCCAGAGAAAATACTACTGTTCATTCACATAAAGAAAGAATTGTTGACACAAGTGCTGAACATGTGCGGGAATTGGAGGATGAACTTCTTAAGCTGCGGATAGAGAATGCCTTTTTAAAAGAACTGAGGAGACTGCGTTTAGAGGACGAAGCAAAAACGAGAGAACGGCGCGGATCATCAACAGTCTCCGAAGACGATTCAAACTAAAAGACCTTCTCTCCTATACAGGTATGCCTAAAGCAACATATATGTATTGGCAAAAAAGATTTGACCGTGAAGATCCGGACAGGGAAATAGAAGCAAAGCTTCTTGAAATCCGAAAAAGCAATAAGGATTATGGCTATCGTCGAATGCTTGGGGAACTTCATAATCAGGGCTATGTTATCAACAAAAAGAAAGTTCAGCGGATAATGCAAAAACTGGGATTACAGGTAACATCGTTTACGCATAGAAGCAGAAAATATAGTTCTTACAAAGGAAAAGTGGGAACGGTTGCACCTAATAGAATCCACAGACGTTTCCATACACATATATTGCATCAGAAAATAGCGACTGACACAACAGAGTTTAAATACTATGAAGTTGATGCGAAAGGACATATGACCATGCAAAAGCTTTATCTGGATCCATTTATGGATATGTGCAATGGAGAAATACTGAGCTATAGCATAGACAAACGTCCGACAGCCCAAAACATAATGAATGCGTTGGAACAGACAATAAAAATAACTTCTGATTGTCCTTATCGTAGAACATTTCATTCTGATCAGGGCTGGGCCTATCAGATGAAAGCGTATACACATCGTTTAAAGGAAGAAAGGATATTTCAAAGCATGTCCAGAAAAGGAAATTGCCATGATAATTCAGTGATGGAAAATTTTTTTGGACTGCTCAAACAAGAAATCTACTATGGAGTGATTTACTATAGCTATGAGGAATTGAAAACCGAAATAGAACGATACATAAAGTATTATAATGAGCAACGAATTAAAGAAAGATTAGGATGGATGAGCCCGGTTCAATATAGGCGCATCGTTCTGGCTGCATAAAAATAGCGTAGCAGCCATTAAACTGCTACGCTTAAAAAGTCTAACTTTTGGGGGTCACATCATCCACCAAAGGTACAAGTTGCTTTTTTAGAACCATAAACTGAGGTGAACCGTTGCTGTACGGTAGCACTCTTTTTGTTATTAAATGCTATCACAAGGGTGTATTTTCGTCAATAGTTTTCATGATGTCATTTTTCATAAGTTGCACTTCGAATTCAGCAATTCCAGTGGAAGCTTTTTGCTGTGAACAGCCTGAAAATACCAGTAATACGGCACTTGGTAAAAATGCACAAAATCCAAATCCGTGAAAATAGCCAATTCCAGTATGCTGAATTTTGTATACTTATTTTTTAGAAATTCATAGGAAAACAGTCCTCTATACCTTATAATAAACGTGGGTGCTGCCAAAACGGTAAGCGGTTCGCCTTTCGCCAGAATGGGAACATTTTGAGAACTTCCAGTATTATCGGAGGTGATACGAATGGGAAATTTAACGAAAGGTACATAAATGATAGAAACAGTGGTTGGCGCTGTCGGTATTGTAGTTACGATGATCAGCATCATCGTGACCGTGATCAGTATCGTGCAGACCAGTCAGAAACGAAAGCATTAAAAAAGCAACCGCCTCCACCAAAGGTACAAGTTGCTTTTTTAGAACTATAAACTAAGGTGAACCGTTGCTGTACGGTAGCACTCTTTTTGTCCCTTAATATTAACACTTTTTTTACGATGCGTCAACGTTTTTCGCATACTTGCAATCATTCTGCAAATGCTATAGACTAAGAGTAATCTACATTGATCTGAAAACAGTAAAGGAGACCACTATGTGCACAGCAGCAACTTATAGATCGCAGGATTTTTATTTTGGCAGAACTTTTGATTATGAATTTAATTACGGAGAAGAAGTGGTGGTGACACCGCGTAATTACTCTTTTCAGTTACGGCATCAGAATGCATTGACTGAGCATTATGCCATGATCGGTATCGCTCATATGGTGGGGGATTATCCGCTGTATTATGATGCGGTCAATGAGAAGGGCCTGGGCATGGCAGGTCTTAATTTCGCGGGCAACGCCGTATATCGTAAGCCCAAGGAGGGCAGAGACAATATCGCACAGTTCGAGTTCATTCCCTGGATCCTGGGACAGTGTGCTACGGTGCAGGAAGCCCGGACGCTGTTAGCCCACATCAATCTGGTGGATACGCGGTTCAGCGAGCAGTTTCCGACATCACAGCTGCACTGGATACTGGCGGACAGGGACGAGGCAATCACGATAGAGGCAGTCGGGGAGGGACTGAACATTTATGACAATCCCGTAGGGGTATTGACGAACAATCCTCCCTTTGACAAGCAGCTGTTCCGGTTGAATGATTACAGCTATCTGTCTCCGGACCAGCCGGTGAACCATTTTTCAGAGCAGCTTCAGCTGCAACCGTACAGCCGTGGCATGGGAGCTATGGGGCTGCCCGGTGATCTGTCCTCTGCCTCCCGTTTTGTCCGGGTGGCTTTTACGAAAATGAATTCTGTATCGGGAACCTCGGAGTCTGAAAGCGTCAGTCAGTTTTTTCATATCTTAGGAAGTGTGGCTCAGACGAGAGGATGCTGCCGCCTGGAAAACGGTAAGTATGAGATCACCATTTATACTTCCTGCTGCAATGCAGACAGGGGAATTTATTATTATACTACCTATGAGAACCACCAGATCACAGCCGTAGATATGTACCGGGAGAACCTGGATGGGGAGATTCCCGTGCATTATCCCCTGGTGCAGGGAGAGCACATCTTACTGCAGAATGCGGCAGATACAACGGAGGAAAATCTGTAAATGGATGTAGAACAGAGAGAACATGTAGTGTCCGGCTTCGCCTTCTATTCCGAGAAGGATGCCGGACTTGCGGAGCAGGAACGGCAGAAGATCGCCTATCTGGATAAGCGCATTGATCATACGGATATTCAGTCGGTTCTTGCCATTTATAAAAAAGCACTGGAAGACCGGGTGTTCCGCACCCCGGTAGGACTGGAGTACCTCAGGGAGCTGCAGGGAGAGCTGCGCGCCCGGGAAGAAGAACTGGGGGAGGAAGTGCCTCCGATCCCTCTGTGGACGAACTTTGCCGATGTCAGGACGAAAACGTCCCCTGCCAGAAGACGGATCCAATCGATGCCGGAAGATGGGGGCAAAAAGGCGGGGCTCCACCTGTCAGTGATCATGAACATCGTGATGATTGTGGCGATCATTGCCATGTTTGTGATCACATTGAACTCCGACCAGCCCAATATCCTGAATTACGAGCGGAATCTTCAGAATAAATACGCTTCCTGGGAACAGGAACTGACCCAGAGAGAGCAGACAGTGCGGGAAAAAGAGAGAGAACTACATATAGAAAATACAGGAAATACAGGGAATACGGAGACCGAGGTTTCACAGAATTGACATATTTTCGCGCTATACTATGTCTACAACAGAAAGGTGAGGGTATGTATGGACAGACTGAAAATACTGGTAGTAGATGATGAGAGCAGGATGCGTAAGCTGGTCCGGGATTTCCTGGTGAAGAGTAATTTTGAGGTGCTGGAGGCCGGAGACGGCGAGGAGGCACTGAATATTTTTTATAAGGATAAGGATATAGCACTGATCATTCTGGATGTGATGATGCCGAAAATGGACGGTTGGCAGGTATGCCGGGAGATCCGTGTGAACTCCCAAGTTCCTATTATTATGCTGACAGCCCGCGGAGATGAGAGAGACGAGCTGCAGGGGTTCCAACTGGGAGTGGACGAGTATATTTCCAAACCCTTCAGCCCTAAGATCCTGGTGGCGCGGGTGGAAGCGATCCTACGCAGGACGAACCAGTTAGGGCAGGACGAAGCACTGACCTGCGGCGGGATCACTGTGGATAAGACAGCACACCGCGTGATCATAGACGGCAAAGATGTGGACTTAAGCTATAAAGAATTCGAACTTCTGACCTATTTTATGGAAAATAAGGGAATTGCCCTGTCCAGAGAGAAGATACTGAACAACGTATGGAACTATGATTACTTCGGGGATGCCCGTACCATTGATACCCATGTGAAGAAGCTGCGCAGCAAGCTGGGCGAGGAAGGCAATCTCATCAAGACCATATGGGGAATGGGGTACAAAATGGATGAAACAATGGAATAAACAGCAGAAGAAAAAAGTGCATTCTATCAGGGGACAGTTCGCCTGGATATTTATCGGGCTGATGATCGGGACGATCCTTTTGTGCCTGCTGCTGAATTACATGTTTTTAGGCAGAGTCTATATGCAGAGCAAGATGGATGTCATTCACGATGCTTATGAGACAATCAAGCAGGCGGCGGAGAGCGACAGCTATGGTTCCGAGGAATTTGCCAGGGAACTGGATGACGTATGCAGAAGCTATAACATGACAGTGTGTGTCATGGACGTGAATTCCAACATGAAATATGTATCCATCAACGGCGGCGAGAGACTGGAGAACCGTCTGATCGGCTATGTGTTCGGCTTCGGAACGTTTCCGGATAATGAGCGGATCATCGAGAACGGTGATGACTATGTGATCCAGAGAACCGGGCAGGAGAATAAGGAATATTTAGAGATCTACGGAAGGCTGAACACCGGAATTTCTTTTATCATGCAGACACCGCTCTCCAGTATTCAGGAGAGTGCTAAGATCGCCAACCGTTTTTACGTGTTGGTCGGCTGCCTGGGAGCATTGGCAGGCGGTATCATTATCTGGTTTGTCTCCAGACATGTGACGAAGCCGATCCTGGAGCTGAACGATATCTCACAGCGGATGGTACAGCTTGATTTTGAAGCAAAATACCAGGGCAGGGCGCACAATGAGATCGATCTGCTGGGAGAGAACATTAATAAACTGTCCGATTCCCTGGAACAGACGATTTCGGAACTGAAGACTGCGAATAATGAGTTGCAGCGGGATGTGGAGAAAAAGGAAGCTATCGATGAAATGCGTAAGGAGTTCCTGGCGAATGTCTCCCATGAACTGAAGACTCCCATCGCTCTGATCCAGGGCTATGCGGAAGGACTGCAGGAGGACGTCAATGATGATCCTGAGAGCAGACAGTTCTACTGTGATGTCATCGTGGATGAAGCGGCGAAGATGAACAACATGGTGAAAAAGCTTCTGACGCTGAACCAGCTGGAATTCGGCAACGATGTGGTGACTATGGAGCGTTTCGACATTACGGCACTGGTGAAAAATTATATCCAGTCGGCGGCAATTCTGACCAGGCAGAATGGTATCACGGTGCGGATGGAAGAGTATCCTCCAATCTATGCCTGGGCGGATGAATTTAAAATAGAAGAAGTATTTATGAACTTTTTCTCCAACGCGGTGAATCACTGCGAGGGTGATAAGATCATCGATGTCAAAATGGAACAGAAGGATGGCAGGGTGCGCGTATCGGTATTCAATACCGGCAAGCCGATCCCGGAGGATTCTATCGGCCACATCTGGGAGAAATTTTATAAAGTAGATAAAGCCAGAACCAGAGAATACGGCGGCAGCGGTGTGGGACTGTCCATTGTGAAGGCGATCATGGATTCCATGAACCAGCCTTACGGTGTGATCAATTACACCAACGGTGTGGAATTCTGGTTTGAATTAGAGACAAAATAATGATTTTAAAAGGATATATTTTTATATGAGGGAAGAACAGATGCAGGAGGCACCGGTAAAGGTGCTGTTAGTCGGTGTGGACATCGGGGAAGAAGCGGATTTTGAACATTCCATGGAAGAACTGGCAAGTCTGGCAGAAGCCGCGGAGAAGGAAGTTGTGGGCCAGATCGTACAACGGCTGGATCATGTGAACAAAGCATTGTATATCGGAACGGGCAAGGTGGCTGAGGTACGCAGACTGGCGGAGGAGAGAGGTGCACAGGAGGTCGTATTCGACAATTCCCTGACGCCTTCGCAGGTGAGAAATCTGGGGAAAGAGCTGGAGCTTACCGTCATTGACCGTACAAACCTGATCCTTGACATATTTGCCATACGGGCACAGACCAGAGAAGCCAAACTGCAGGTGGAGACAGCAAGACTGCAATATATGCTTCCGAGACTGGTAGGTATGTACGATGCACTGAGCCGTCAGGGCGGCGCCAGCGGCAGCATGAGTAACAAGGGTACCGGTGAGAAAAAGCTGGAGCTGGACAGACGTAAGATCGAACACCGGATCACGGAACTGAAAAAGGAGCTGGAAGATGTCAGCAGGACACGGGATGTGCAGCGCAGGAAAAGACAGCAGTCCCGGACTCCGCAGGTAGCGCTGGTGGGCTATACCAATGCGGGAAAGTCCACGATCCTGAACCGTATGGTGGAGCAGTTTGGAGAACTCCCGGAGAAAACGGTCATGGAAAAAGATATGCTGTTCGCCACATTGGAGACCAGCGTCCGCAGTATAGATACGGGGCATAATAAGCCGTTTTTCCTGACGGATACGGTTGGATTCATTCATAAGCTGCCTCACGGTCTGGTAAAGGCATTCCGCTCGACTCTGGAAGAGGTAAAATACGCAGATCTGCTGGTCCAGGTGGTGGATTTTTCCGATGAAAATTACAGACAGCAGATGCAGGTCACTGCCGATACTCTGAAGGAACTGGGAGCAGGTGACATTCCGCAGATTGTGGTGTATAATAAGGCAGACAAATGCGGCATGGAACCACTGCCGCAGAAGAGACAGGAGCACTGGTATCTCGCCGCAGGGCAGAATACCGGTATCCGTGAACTGGCAGAAGCCATTGAGCAGCAGGTCTATGCGGACAATGTGGATTGTACTTTCCTGATACCGTACAGCGCGGGGAATGTAGCTTCCTATCTTATGGAAGAGGCGCAGGTTTTTTCTACGGAGTATAGGGAAGACGGTATTTTGATCCATGCGGATTGCCACAGGCAGGACATGGAGAGATACAAAGATTACGTGGTGCAATAGATCATGCAATGCAGGGAGGATATTATATGGAACAGAATACACAGCAGGACAGAGCAAAGCTTTTGGAGCAGCAGGCAAGGGAATACCTGATGCAGTCCAAGGACCCGATCTTTACACAGTATGTACAGCAGCTGATCCCGAGAATACAGAAACAGCCCCAGTATGTGGAGCAGTTACAGGCGGAGCTGGATAAAAGCGTGGAATACTGGCACCAGAGACAGAAACTGAATGCGGAAAGAGCAGAAAGTGCTGCCGCAGGGCAGATACAGGAGTCCGTACAGCCTTCTACACAGGAGCCCATGCAGAAACAGCCGGCAGGACAGTTCACTGGGCAACCGGCAGAACAGGTTACTGCACAATCGTCAGGGCAGTTCTCCGCACAGCCGGCAGCAGAGACTGTAGTACAGGGGACGAAGAAAAAGCAGAATGCGGAATATCTCATTGGAACCATAGCTCTGTCGGTGGTGGGAGGCGTATTTATCCTGACAGCCCTGGTGCTGATGGGAATGTATTTCATGAACGGATGGATCAAGGGAATCTCTCTCTATGTGGTATCCCTGGGCGTAGTGTTGCTGGCAGAGCTGTTGATCCGGAGAAAATTACCGAAGCTAGCACAGATATTTTCGGCGATCGGCATGGCGGCTTTGTACCTGTCCACCATGATCAATACGCTATCCTTACATAATTTCGGAATGCTTCCCGCAGCTTTGATCATTGGTGTGATCACCGTAGGCACGGTATTGTTGAGCCGGAAACGGGATTCGCTGATCCACAGACTGCTGGGAATTGCTTCCTGCTGGCTCTGTGCTTACCCACTATCCATGTCCTCCGGGTTATCGATGGCGGAGGTCCTGATGGTAATGGGATTGATCCTGATCCTGAGTATATTGTGCGCCTGTGTACCGGTGCACAGATTCCATACGGCATCACAGCTGATCCTGTTTGCCAGTACCACAGTGCTGTTTCCGATGGTTGTAGGCTGCGTCGTGTGGACACAGAGCATGTCGGTTGGTGTTGCGGTTGTAGCTTATAGTGTGTTTTTCCTGATAGCACATCTGGTACTTGTCGTACAGAGCCGTTATGCGCAAATAGAAAAGCAGACCGGACGTGTGGTGAAAAGTGGAGGATTGCTTGCTATTTACATTGCATTTATTCTGGTATCCGGAATTATGACGGGTGCCGGTATGGATGATTATTGGAGAGCAGCAGAGACGGATGGATATATTGGCATTTTTGCCCTGACCGGAATAGCATTTGTTATCACAATACTGACTGTGATTGCTATGCGGAAGGCGGAAAAGGGATGGCAGAAATGGCTTCCCTGCTATTTCTTCAGTTTCGTGACTTTCTGTGGATTTTCAGTAATAGAGAATGATTGGGGGATCGTGATCTGTGCTACGGTATTGCTGATAGCAGTAAAAGTACTGTCACGCCTGGCAAAAGGGGGCCTTGCGGCACTGGATGCCATCATTACTACGGTATATTGTATCCTGCTTCTGATGAACGGGAAGGAGATCCCCTATGCTTATGTGCTTTTGGCAGGAACGATCCTCAGTATGTTCCTTGTGCATGAATGGAGTACCTACCAGGAGATCGTGCTGACTTTTTCACTGGCATTTTTTGCTCTGTCGCATTTGATGCCTATGATAAAACTGCCGGCATTTTCCGGAATTCTCTTCGTGAGCATTCTGCTGTTCAATAATGTGAATTGTATGCGGGACAAGGGAATCCTCGTATTTAATGTATCCGTCCTGATCGGACAGATCGGAGCACTGATCGCTCTGGCAAATCCGATCTATCGGAATTCCTACATTACTTATTTATGTATGTTTGTTTTTGTACTGGCTTATCTGGTGCTGACCCTGCAGGAAAAATATTATAAGAATTTTAAACACAGAGAATTGATCATCGTGATATTCCTGACCTATATGGCACTGATCGTCAAGACGAATATCCCTGTGATCAACAGCATTCTGATCATGCTGATCGCACTGGTAAGCGTGACTGCCGGTTTCGTGAAAAAGGATAAGCCCGTCAGAATCTATGGCTTAGTGCTTTCTTTGTGTACTTGTGGTAAAATAGCCTTATATGATTACTGGGGCGCACCGATCCTGCAGAAGACCATACTTTTCTTCGTGGTAGGCGTAATTGCTCTTGTAATTGCCGGAATCTATATTATACTGGAAAAGAAATGCAATGAGTGATGCAATGGACAGGAAGGAAGAAAAGGAACGAACTATGACAGGACGTAATAAAAATATGGTATGCGGAGCCTTATTATGTGCAATGATGTTATCCATGACAGCCTGCGGCAACGAGATCCCGGATCTGACGGAAGAGGAATCCCAGCGGGTCGGAGAGTATGCGGCAGTTACTTTGTTAAAATATGATGCCAATAATCGTAGCCGCCTGGTAGATCCCGAAATGGTGATCGCCAAATTGGAAAAGGAAGCAGCAAAGGAAGCATCGCAGGAAGAGGAAAAAGCGGAAGAGACGGGTAGCACCGGTACCACGGAAGTGACGATGCCCACGGCGCAGGAAGAGATTACTGCCAGTATGGAAGATTTTTTTGGCCTGCCGGAAGGTGTCAGCATTACCTATGAGGATTATATGGTAGCAGATTCTTATCCCGAGGACGGGGTTGAGGATGACTATTTTGCGCTGGACGCATCCATGGGGAAGAAATTGCTGGTACTCAGATTTCATCTGACAAATGGATCAGAGCAGGAAGAGACGATAGATCTGCTGAAGACGAATTCCAGATATATTATTACAGTGAATGACAGCATCAGAGCAAATGCGCTGACTACCATGCTGCCGAATGACATGTCTACCTATGCGGAGACACTGGAACCCGGACAGACACAGGAACTGGTATTATTACTGGAAGTAAACGAAGATGTGGCAGGTGCTGTACAGACGATAGCACTTCGTCTTAAAAATGCATCAAATGAATATACAATTCAACTATTGTAGATATTTTTTGAAAAAAATAAAAAACAGTGTTGACAAGTGGAAGATAGGGTGATATACTCAGTTTCGTTGTCGCGGCAGTGCCAAGACAACGAAACAGCTTCCGATAAGACTTAAAAGTTTTTGAAAAAGCTGTTGACAGATACCGACAAGGTATGATAAGATATCGATTGTCGCGAAAAACGAAAGTTTTTCAAGACAAAAAAGTTTTTAAAAAAGTTGTTGACAAACGAAAGCGCTCATGATAGGATATCAGAGTTGCCGCTGAGAACAACAGCAACAAAAGAATCACTGATCTTTGAC
>ENA-OOZA01000772-OOZA01000772.1-human-gut-metagenome-genome-assembly--contig:-NODE-772-length-17847-cov-4.183453_pt1 | contig 17847 bp, 12 predicted proteins | sample MGYA00241703_ERZ501378 | MGnify/ENA primary metagenome ERZ501378 (study PRJEB25962, sample SAMEA2042916) | human gut metagenome | biome: human gut; feature: human-associated habitat; material: faeces...
GGACACAACAAACAGAAATTTATCCTTCTCCATGGGTCTGTTCCTCCTCTGCTGGTGTTTTGCCCTCCTGCCCTGCCGCACGGTTGGCCACCGTTTCCGGCTGAAGCGCCGAGAGCACCACATGATCGGAGTCCATGATAAGCACTGCACGGGTGCTGCGGCCATAGGATGCATCGATCAGCATTCCGCGCTCCCGCGCTTCCTTTACAAGGCGCTTGACCGGGGCGGAATCCGGGCTGACAACGGCCACGACCCGCCCGGCACTGACAAGGTTGCCAAAGCCGATGTTGATAAGCTTCATGGCCGGGCCTCACTCAATGTTTTGAATCTGCTCGCGGATTTTTTCAATCTCAGATTTCAGCTCAACCACAAGGCGGGTGATGTTGATATCCTGGCACTTGGAACCGATGGTGTTGGATTCGCGGTTCAGTTCCTGCGTCAAAAAGTCCAGCTTGCGGCCAACCGGCTCGTCCAGCTCCAGGATGGAACGGTACTGGGCCACATGGCTATGCAGACGGACAGTCTCTTCGTCGATGGCAGTTTTATCGGCAAAGATAGCAGCTTCTGTCACGATGCGGGCATCATCAATGTTGCGGTCTTCCAGCAGCTCTTTCAGGCGGGTGTACAGCCGTTCGGTATATGCCTGCACACGCCCGGCGCTGTTCTGCTCGATTTGAGCAACCAGCGTTTCAACCGCTGCCAAGCGGTTCAGCACATCGGTGCGCAGCTTCTCACCCTCCACGGCACGCATGGAAACAAACGCAGCAATCGCCTGCTGGGCAACCTGCTCCACATCAGCCCACAGGGTATCCGGGTCTGCGGGCGCAGCGGTCTGGGTCAACACATCTGGGAAACGGCAGATGGTGCTGACGGTAACATCGTTTTTCAGGTCCAGCTTTTCCGACATTGCCTGCATGGCGGTCTGGTAGCTTTTGGCTAACTGCCAGTTGACCTGAACAACGGTATCTGCCGCCGCAACATTCTGAATGCTCAGGTTCAGCTCAACCTTGCCGCGGCTAACCTTGGCAGCCACCAGCTTTTTGAGCTTATCTTCCAAAAATGAGCAGGTTCGGGGCACACGGGACGAATATTCAAAAAAGCGGGAGTTGACACTGCGCAGTTCCACAACGATATCGCGCCCATTCAAAACCTGCTCCGCGCGGCCATAACCGGTCATACTAAGTACCATATTCCTACACCTCGTTAAAAAGCATTACAAGGCAGCGCTTGCCGTAACCTGCAATCAGGAGCGCCCCAAAGGCAGCAAACGCCAATACATATTTACTATTTATTTTACTATTGTTGGCCGCTGTTTGCAAGGCAATGCGCAGGAAAAGCGGCAGTTTTTTCATTTTTGTAACCCCTTTGATAGAATCAATCAAGGTAAAATAAAAAGGCCTGTACAGCTTTGATGGCAGTACAGGCTTGAATGAATCTGAAAAAATCAGGATAAATACGATTTACAGCTCAGCAACAGCGGCTTTCAGTGCTTCCACGCGGTCGGTGTTCTCCCACTTCACGCCCAGATCCTCGCGGCCCATGTGGCCGTAAGCAGCCAGCTGGCGGTAGATGGGCCGGCGCAGATCCAGGTCACGGATGATGGCTGCCGGGGTCAGATCAAATACTTTGCGCACAGCGGCTTCCAGTTTGTCGTGCTCGATGGTGCTGGTACCAAAGGTATCAACCATGATGGAAACGGGCTCGGCAACGCCGATAGCGTAAGCCAGCTCAACTTCGCACTTATCGGCCAGGCCGGCAGCGACAACGTTCTTGGCAACCCAGCGGGCAGCATATGCGGCCGAGCGGTCAACCTTGCTGGGGTCCTTGCCAGAGAAAGCGCCGCCGCCGTGGCGAGCATAACCGCCGTAAGTATCAACGATGATCTTGCGGCCGGTCAGGCCGGTATCACCCTGCGGGCCGCCGACAACAAAACGACCGGTGGGGTTGATGTAATACTTGGTGTTCTCATCCAGCAGTTTGGCGGGGATGATGGCTTTGATGACATGCTCCATCACATCGGCATGCAGCTGTTCCTGACTGACGGAAGGGCTGTGCTGGCTGGAAATAACAACAGCATCCACGCGCACGGGTTTGCCGTTATCGTATTCGACGGTAACCTGGCTCTTGCCATCAGGGCGCAGATAATCCATTATGCCATTCTTACGCACTTCGGTCAGGCGCTTGGCCAGCTTGTGGGCCAGGCTGATGGGCAGAGGCATCAGCTCGGGGGTTTCGTTGCAGGCATAACCGAACATCATACCCTGGTCGCCAGCACCGGCAACATCATCGTTGGTGCCAAGGGCAATGTCGGGGCTCTGGCCGTCAATGTTGGTGATCACGCCGCAGGTATCGCAGTCAAAACCATACTTGGCACGGTTATAACCAATCTCGCGGATGACCTGGCGTGCAACACCGGGAATATCAACATAGCAGTCAGTCGTGATTTCGCCCATGATGTGGACAAGACCGGTGGAGCAGGTGGTCTCGCAGGCAACGCGGGCGCCGGGGTCCTTTTCCAGGATGGCATCCAGAATGGCATCAGAAATCTGGTCGCAGATTTTGTCGGGATGGCCTTCGGTAACGGATTCGGATGTGAACAGAACTTTGGACATAAAAAGCTGCCTCCTTAAAAAATATAGGGTCAGAAAGGCAACTTGCCGAGAACAAAAAACGCGCGCCGGGTGTGGACCCAAAGCGCACGTGAACGCTTATCTTTCGGTTCCCCGCAGGAATTGGCACCTTACGCTTGCGCGCAGGTTGCCGGGCTTCATAGGGCCTGTTCCCTCTGCCACTCTTGATAAGTTGCTATTCTGATGTAACGTGCTTATGTTACCATAGGCAACCGGCAAAGTCAACGATGTGGCGTTGGGCAAATTGTCAGCTTTGCACAAAATGGATTGAACTTTTGTCAAAACGGGTAAAAATGACCAATGATGGCTGCCCAATCAGCAGCAATTAAGCGGTTACGCTTTTGCCACCGCTGTTGCGGCCATGCAGAATGGGCGAAAGCGGCTTGTAAATTGCAAAGCAGATTACGGCGTCCAGCATCCCTTTGAAGAAAGTGAACGGCAGGTTGAACACCAGCAGGCAGTTCAAAAGGCCATTGACATTCGGGTTAATGGCCTGGTACATGCCGATGATGGCATCCAGCGGCAGATGATACATGACCACATAGGCCGGATAGACGATGAAGTAGTTGTACGGAACGCTGACGATTGCCATAACCAAAGCGCCGAGCACTGCGCCCAGGATAGCGCCGCTGCGGGTTTTCTTAAAACGGTATACCATACCGGCCACGCCGACAAACAGAGCGCCCATCACAAAATTAAACAGCTCCCCCACCGCAGCGGTGCTGGTGCTGGGCAGTTTGATCAGGTTTTTGATCAGGCACACCACAATACCGGCAACCGGGCCGTAAGCAAAGCTGGCAATCAGGGCTGGCAGTTCCGAAACATCCAGCTTGATAAAGGCGGGCATGATGGGAATGGGAAACTCCATATACATCAATACTGTGGCAACGGCAGCAAGCATGGCGGTTCCGGTTAATACGCGGGTGTTGAATTTGGTTTTCATAAAAAATACCTCCCTGGGGGCACGGCCCCAAATAAAATGATTTGGAAAGCCAGTAACAGCTTCGGGAGGCTGATAATTGCAAATAAAAACGCCCTGTTGCAAGCTATACTTACAACAGGGCGCAGAAAAGCAAATAGAACAGCTTTCCGTTTCTTTCATCCGGACTTTAACCGTCGGTAACGGAATTGCACCGTTTCGGCCGCCTTGGCGGTTCGCAGACTTTACTGCCGGTGAGGAATTGCACCTCGCCCTGAAATATTTTATTGATTTTAAAAATACGTTGGATTTGCGATTATCAGGCGAACAATGTTCGCCCCTACGGTATTCCTTTTCCCTCGCAAAATACTTAATGCTTTTTCAAAATCTATAATCATTATATTCTATTTTACAAATTTGTCAATAGCTTTGTTGAATTCGTCGAGCATGGCGGTGTCACCCTTTTCAACTGCATGAACAATGCAATGGTCAAGATGGTCTTTTAAAATAACTTTGCCCGTATTGTTAAGCGCAGATTTAACAGCTGCAAGCTGAATTAAAACGTCTGAGCAATCGTCGCCGTTTTCAACCATTTGCTTAACCTTTTGAAGATGACCTATTGCACGTGCAAGGCGGTTTGAAACCTCTTTTGTATGCTCGTGGGAATGAGTATGGGTGTGCGAAAGATTTTGCTCAATTTGAGCTTTAGAATTTTCTTTTTCACTCATACTCTCATTCCTTTTTGAATTAAATTTGTGCAAGTGCCTGTTCAATGTCGGCAATAATATCCTCGCAGTCCTCAATTCCGCAGCTGAAACGGATAAGGTCAGGCGTTACGCCGCATTCCTTAAGCTGTTCGTCAGTAAGCTGACGGTGAGTGGTTGAAGCGGGGTGCAAGCAGCAGCTTCTTGCATCTGCTACGTGTGTTACGATTGCCGCAAGTTTAAGCGAGTCCATAAACTTTGTAGCCGCAGCTCTGCCGCCCTTAATGCCGAAACTTACTACGCCGCATGTGCCGTTTGGCATATATTTTTGTGCCTTTGCATACTGCTTGTCATCTTCAAGCATAGCGCAGTTTACCCAAGTTATTTTATCGTGATTTTTAAGATATTCAGCCACTTTTTTAGCGTTTTCGCAATGCCTTGCAACACGAAGATGGAGTGATTCCAAGCCGACATTTAATAAAAATGCATCATGCGGTGACGGCATCGAGCCGAGGTCACGCATAAGCTGAACGGTTGCTTTTGTGATATATGCGCCCTTGCCGAAAGTGTCAGAATAAGTTATTCCGTGGTAGCTTTCGTCAGGTGTTGTAAGTCCCGGGAATTTGTCGTTTTGCGTCCAATCAAAATTGCCGCTGTCAACTATTACACCGCCGATAGTTGAAGCGTGACCTTCCATATATTTTGTTGTGGAATGGGTTACGATATCAACGCCCCAATCAAATACACGGCAGTTAATCGGTGTTGCAAAAGTGTTGTCAACAATGAGCGGAACGCCGTTTTTGTGAGCAACTTTGGCAAATCGCTCGATATCAAGAATATCAAGGCTCGGATTAGAAATTGTTTCGCCGAAAACAGCCTTTGTGTTCGGCTTAAATGCAGCTTGAATTTCCTCCTCCGTAGCGTCAGGGCTTACAAAGGTAAAGTCAATTCCGAGCTTTCTCATTGTAACGTTAAAAAGATTGTATGTTCCGCCGTAAATTGCAGAGGAGCTTACAATATGGTCGCCTGCCTGTGCAATGTTAAATACTGCATAAAAGTTGGCTGCTTGACCGCTTGATGTAAGCATTCCCGCAACGCCGCCCTCAAGCATAGTGATTTTTGCGGCAACGGTATCGTTAGTAGGGTTTTGAAGTCGAGAGTAGAAATATCCGCTTTTCTTTAAGTCGAAAAGATCTCCCATTTCTACGCTTGAATCGTATTTGTATGTTGTGCTTTGAACGATGGGCAAAACCCTCGGCTCACCGTTTTTCGGGCGGTATGCGCCCTGCACGCAGATAGTACCTTGTTTCATAATATAATATTCCCCTTATTTAGGTTGTGAATAAGCAGCCATAACCGCACCTGAATTGTTAATGTTATCACGTTTTATTTAATAAAGTATATGTATAATTAAATAATCTATATCAACAACTTTGTAACGATACGATTTTAGGTATCGAGATACCGTAATCGTATCGTTAGGTGCTTTGAGCCTTTTGTGAGTGGGCAGTACACACGTACAGCTCTCACTCGCAAAATGCTCAATTCTGACTACTTCTTCGCAACCTTATTATTTTATTCGTCGTCACAAACTTCGTATCATTCGTGACGAATTTTTATAATATAAATTTAAAATTCATCCCTCATTCACTACGTTGCTCCTCCTTTCAAAATCTGCCGTACAGTGGTGCGTCAGATTTTGTATGAGAAACAGGTGAATGATTTTATATGATTAATCAATCATTCAAAAAATGATTCATAATGCTTGGGCCGTGGTCAATATAATTGCCCGTTTGCTTTGCCGTTTCCTCATTGATTGTGTCAACGCCTTCAATCTCGTTTTGCTTATGATAAATAAGATAAGGAACGGGGTCGCTTGCGTGGGTACGTGTAACGATAGGAGTAGGGTGGTCGGGCAAAATCATAATTTTGTAATCATCATACTTTTTAAGCCCTTCAAAAAGAATAGGCAAAACTCTTTCATCAATAAGCTCAATTGCTCTTACCTTATTTTCAGGCTCGTTTCTGTGGCCGCATTCGTCAGGTGCTTCAAAGTGAACGTAAACAAGGTCGTTTCTCTCTAAGCAGTCAATAGCGGCATTGGCTTTGCCCTCAAAGTTAGTGTCAATATAGCCTGTTGCGCCCTCAACCTCGGCAACTTCCATTTTAGCACAGCCGCCGATACCCTTGATAAGGTCAACGGCAGAAACAACAGCACCCTTGATACCGTAAATTTCCTCAAACGGTGAAAGAGCAGGTCTTTTTCCCTCACCCCAAAGCCAAATTGAGTTTGCAGGTCTTTTGCCTGCCTTTTTTCTTGCAAGGTTTACAGGGTGGTCTTTAAGCAAATCATAGCTCTTTTTCATAAGTTCGATAAGCGGCTTTGCATTCTCGCTTGTTGAAAGATATTCTGTAATAACCTTGCCCGTAATGTCGTGAGGAGGAGTCATTTTGCCAAGGTCGGTTGTGCCGTTGTCCCAAATAAGGCAGTGACGGTACGATACACCTGGATAGAACTTAAATTCGTCAGTGCCGAGCTTCTCATCAATATACTTGATAAGGATTTCAGCCTCTTCGGTTGAGATATCGTCTGCGCAATAATCCTCAATTGTCTTTTGCTCATAAGGCAAATCATCTTCTGAAAGAGTAACAAGATTTGTACGAAGCGATACGTCCGTAGGCTTCATATCAATGCCGATTGACGCTGCCTCAAGCGGACTTCTTCCCGTGTAATACTTCATAGGGTCAAATCCCAAAACACTCATATTTGCAACGTCGGAGCCGGGCTTTAATCCTGGCGCAACAGTCCTGATAAGCCCTACCTCAGCTCTCTTTGCAAGGTAGTCCATATTAGGCTTTTTGGCACACATCATAGGTGTTTTGCCGCCGAGTGCAGGTACGGGATAGTCAGCCATACCGTCATATAAAACAACTACATATTTCATTTTGTTTTATCCTTTCAATAAATAATTAATTGTTACTTTTTTCTCTGTTACATCTCCAACAGAGTGTTTGTAAATTATCGGCTTCTGTTTTTCCGCCTTTAGAAATCGGAACTATGTGGTCGACTTCCAATAACAAATTAGGCTCTTTATAAATACTGTTTCCGCAAATACAACAAGTGTAATTGTCACGCTTTTTAATTGCGTTACGCAAATCATTTGTCATTGTGTTTCTTTGAACTTTTGCATGTGAATATTTATTTAGTTTTCTTGACAGTTCGCTTTTAATTTCTTTAATAACATCAGTTGTTATAAAAATTTTATATTCACGTTGACTTTTTCCTGCAGGGCTTATATATAAAAAGCGGAAAACAGGATAGCTCTGTGGGAAAAAGCTTAAATCAATATTGCATATTTTTACAAAGAATTTTTCTTTTGGTAAAAATATATATACTCTATTTGGAATTGTTTTTGACACTTGTTTGTATAGTTCATCGGTTTTTTCATAGAAAATGCCGAGCTTTTCCGAAAAAGTTTCGCAAAAGTCTAATTCTTCTAAACATTGAATGTCATAATCCAAATCAGAGTATTTTATTAAATATTTAATAGGATTATTTTCAGCGTTTGAAAGAACGGAGTTTGAACAATTATATGTTTGCGTAAGACCGTTTTCAGCTAAATACCTTTTAAATGTGGATTGCTGCTTTAGAAGAAAACTAGCTAAATCTCTACATTCGGATGAAAGTGGTTCGTTTTTTTCATATATTTCAGAAGAATGCTTTTTGATATAATTATTTGCTGAAATATATAATGCCAATGATATCATTACTGCCAAAAGAATTATAACCGAAATAATAACAATAACTATTGAATAATAACCCATATTTTCCTCCATAAACACCAAATAATATTAATATGTATTGATTTAATATTATTTGGCGCTTTTTATATTGAACCAATTATTTGAAATAATTTACGCCGCTTTCAAAGATTTTCATATCCTTTTCAAACGGAACGTTGGCATAAAGGTTATTGCCCTTTCTTTCAACGTGGCCCATTTTGCCGAGTACACGTCCGTCAGGAGATGTGATACCCTCAACTGCGCAAACCGAGCCGTTAGGGTTAAACGGCATATCGCTTACCGGAGTGCCGTCAAGATTTACGTATTGAGTAGCAACCTGTCCGTTTTCAATAAGTTTTTTCATAACATCGTCGTTTGCAACAAAACGTCCCTCGCCGTGGCTGATAGGCACTGCAAATACGTCGCCTGCATTAACACTGCTAAACCAAGGAGATTTAACGCTTGCAACTCTTGTATATGCCATTGATGAGATATGCCTGCCGATAGTATTAAATGTAAGGGTAGGGTCGTTTTCGTTAATTTCCTTAATCTCGCCGTAAGGCACAAGGCCGAGTTTGATAAGAGCCTGGAAGCCGTTGCAAATGCCGAGCATTAAGCCGTCACGGTTGTTAAGAAGCTTTGTAACAGCCTCTTTAACCTTAGGATTTCTAAATGTTGTAGCAATAAACTTGCCTGAGCCTTCAGGTTCGTCACCGCCTGAAAAACCGCCCGGAAGCATAATGATTTGCGATGATTCAATTTCTTCAACCATTTTGTCAATTGTTTCGTTAATAGCCGAAGATGAAAGGTTGTTTACAACAAGAATGTTTGCTTTAGCGCCGGCTTTTTCAAATGCTCTTGCAGAGTCAACCTCGCAGTTAGTGCCCGGGAATGCAGGAATAAATACCTTTGGCTTTGCAACCTTGTTTTTAGCAACAAAGATTGAGCGCTCTTTATAAAGCGGTACGTCATAAGGCATATTGGCTTTCTTGCCCGAATCGGTAGCAAATACCTTTTCAAGCTTGCCGCACCAAGCGTCAATAAGCTCGTCAACAGTCTGAACGTCGCCGTCAATGATGAATACGCCGTTATCGTTTGTTTTACCGAGAACTACGCCGTCATAAGCATTTTCGTCTGCAAGTTCAACAACAAAAGAAGCCTCTTTTGCGGCAAATAAGGTTTCTTTATCAAGCCCCTGAGCGAAGGTGAAGCCGAATTTGTTACCGAATGCCATTTTGCATACGCAAGCTGCTGCGCCGCCCTCTTTGATAACGGAGGCTGAAAGGATTTTGCCGTTTCTTATTCCTTCGTAAACGCTTACCATAAGCTCCATAGCCTTGTCATAAATCGGTAAGCCTGTTTCCTCGTCAACAGGAAGTTCAAGAAGCTTAACCGTTGAATTAATGCGCTTGAATTGCGATGATGCGGTTTTGGAAGCCTCGCTCATACCTACTGCAAATGAAACGAGAGTAGGAGGAACGTCAAGGTCGTTAAAGCTGCCGCTCATTGAGTCCTTACCGCCGATTGACGGGCATTTGTATCCAACCTGAGCCGTAAGTGCACCTAAAAGTGCGGCTGTCGGCTTGCCCCAACGTGACGGTACATCATTAAGTCTTTCAAAATATTCTTGGAATGTAAGCCTTGCCTGCGACGGGTCACAGCCTACTGCAGCAAGCTTAGCAAGCGATTCCGATACTGCAAATGCGGCAGAATGGAACGGTGACCAACGTGAAAGCTTAGGGATAAAGCCGTAAGCCATAACCGTTGCCGTGTCTGTTTCACCCTCTAAAAGAGGAATTTTTGCTACCATTGCTTCCTCAGGAGTGAGCTGATATTTGCCTGCATAAGGCATAAGAACGGTTGAGGCACCGATTGATGAGTCAAATCGCTCAACAAGACCCTTTTGACTGCAAACTTCAAGACGTGAAAGGTTTGCCTTGAGTGCGTTTGCAAGTGAAAGATTATCAAGAGCAGCAGGCACTTCTTTTCTGTAATTCTTATTTTCGTCAACTGCGGTGATTTCAACCTTAGCGTGCTGAGTTACACCGTTTGTGTTAAGGAAATCACGGCTGAGGTCAACAATCTTGTCACCTCTCCATGTCATTTCAAGCCTGTTTTCATCTGTTACAACAGCAACAGGAGTAGCCTCAAGGTTTTCCTCATTGGAAAGCCTGATGAATGTATCAACGTCTGCCTTGTCAAGAACTACAGCCATTCTTTCCTGCGATTCTGAAATAGCAAGCTCCGTTCCGTCAAGGCCGTCATATTTTTTAGGTACTTTGTCAAGGTCAATCTTAAGTCCGTCTGCAAGTTCGCCGATGGCAACTGATACGCCGCCTGCGCCGAAGTCATTGCAGCGTTTAATCATTTTAGCAACCTCTGCCTTGCGGAATAAACGCTGGATTTTACGTTCCGTAGGAGGATTACCCTTTTGAACCTCTGCTCCGCAGGTTTCAATAGAAGATGAGTTGTGAGCCTTTGACGAGCCTGTTGCGCCGCCGCAGCCGTCACGTCCGGTTCTTCCGCCCAAAAGTACGATTACGTCGTCCTTTTGCGGACATTCTCTTTTTACATTATCTTTAGGAGATGCACCGATAACAGCGCCAATCTCCATTCTCTTAGCTACATAGCCCTCATCATAAAGCTCTGTAACCTGACCTGTGGCAAGACCTATTTGGTTGCCGTAGCTTGAATAGCCTGCAGCTGCACCCGTTGTAATCTTGCTTTGAGGTAATTTAGCATCAAGTGTTTTTTCAAAAGGAGTAGTAGGGTCGCCTGAGCCTGTAACACGCATAGCCTGATATACGTATGCTCTGCCTGAAAGTGGGTCACGGATTGCGCCGCCGAGGCAGGTAGCCGCACCGCCGAAAGGCTCAATTTCAGTTGGGTGGTTATGCGTTTCGTTTTTAAACTGAACAAGCCACTGCTCTGTTTTACCGTCAATAACAACGGGTACTTCGATTGAGCAGGCATTGATTTCTTCACTCTCGTCAAGATTGTTTACAAGGCCACGCTTTTTGAGTACCTTTGTGCCTATGCAAGCCATATCCATAAGGCAAACAATCTTATCTCTGTCGCCGTAAACTTCTTTTCTTATGTCAAAATATTGCTCTAAAGCTTTGTTGATAGCGTCTGTGTATTTGCCGCTGTCAATCTTGATTTCGTCAAGCTGTGTTGCAAATGTTGTGTGGCGGCAATGGTCAGACCAATAAGTGTCAATAACTTTAAGCTCCGTGAGGCTCGGATTTCTGTTTTCGTCATTTTTAAAATAATCTCTTACCCAGCATAAATCCGCAATGCTCATTGCAAATCCCATTGATGAATGGTAAGCCTCGATTTCATCATCGCTCATATCAATAAAACCGTCAATTCTTGCGATATCGGCAGGAACGTCTGATTTAATATTGAGTGACTCCGGAATTTCAAGGCTTGCAACTCTTGACTCAACAGGGTTGATGATATAATTCTTGATTTTTTCAAATTCTTCGTCTGTGATGTCACCCTTAACGGCAATTATTTTTGCACTTTGCACCTCAGGGCGTTCGCCGGCTGTGAGAAGCTGTATACATTGAGCGGCAGAATCGGCTCTTTGGTCATATTGACCGGGGAGATATTCCATTGCAAAATATCTGTAATCCTCAGGGATTGAAAGCTCGGTGTAAACATTGTCGAGGTTAGGCTCTGAAAGGATTTGCTTTACCGCAAGGTTAAATTCTTCTTCGGTAAGACCTTGAGCATAATAGCGATTGATAATTCTCAAATCCTCAAGAGCGCTTAAGCCGACATTGTCACGCAAATCCGCAAGGGTTTGACCTGCTTCAATGTCGTTTCCCTTTTTCTTTTCAACAAAAATACGAAAAACCTTTGACATATTTTGTTCTCCTTTTACTCATCTTTTGAAACTTGATGTATATAAATACTTTTCTATTTTAACACAAATCAGTCGCTTTTCATATAGTAAAATAATATTTTTATATAAAAAATAAATATAATATTTTTCAAAATTTTAGAAAAGTTTACAAAACGTATTCATTAACACTACATTTTATGTTATAATTATTATGTTAGAAAGCTGTGATTCGGCGATTTCATATACACTTTAAATAATTCATAGAATTTATTGCGACAGCTTACTATGGATATTCTAAAGGGGGAGATAAAAATTTACAGCATTAATGACGATGAGGTGTACGAGGTTGATTTTATGAACCTTGTTGTTGATAAGGCAGATGGGCTTAAGGTTGTTGATTGCGACAATCATTTTTGCGAGTTTACAGGCGTTCACCCGTCAAAAATAAAGCAGGGAAAGCTCTTTCTTCACAATATAATAAAGCCGATTTACAGGGAAGAAATTATGAGAGCGCTTTGCAAGAAAAATTCACCCTATGTCTATTTTGACGCAGAGTTTATTGATAAGGATAAAAATGAAATTTTCATCCATTGCACGGGTCAAAATTATGATAATTCAAGCCTTTGCAGGCTCACCCTTGCCGATGTGTCAAAATCGCAGGAGTTGCAAGAAAAATTGCGCAACAAAGCGAAGGAAATGAACTATCTTATTGACCTTGTAACAGGCGGTGTCTGCCTATTCAAAGTTACGAGTGATATGCACATTGAGGTGCAATATTTAAACGAGGGTGCTTGCCGCATTTTCGGCACTACCAAGCAGGCTTATGTCAAAAAAAATTACCGCCTTGATGAGCTTATTCACCCTGAGGACAAGAGCATTGTTTTTCAGGCTATAGGCAAGGCGATGGCGACTGACGGCGAGTGCGATTTGGAGATTAGAACCATAGTACATAAGGGCGAGTATAAGTGGTGCAAATTCAATGCCGCAATTGGGCGATATGACGAGGATAACACCCCGATTTTTCATGCGATGATAACCGATATTACGCAGATAAAGAAGGCTGAGGAATCGGCGGATAAAATGAGGGATATGCTTGTTGAAATGTTTAAAAATCTTCCCGACCCGATTTTTTGCACCGGCACCGACGATATTTGGCAGCTTCAAATTGTCAGCGAGGATTTCATCAAATTTTTGGGATTTTCACGTTTTCATATTTTTGATGAACACAAGGGCAGGCTTGACGATTTTGTGAGCGAAAGGGAAGCAAAATTTATTGAAGCGCAGATAAAAAAGCAAATTTCCGATGGCAAAAGCACCACGGTTTCACGTTACAGCGTAAGAACAAAATCGGGCAGATTTCTTGTTGTTGAGGACAGAAGAAAGCTTGTTAAACAGGCTGACGGCTCGTATTCTATGATTTGCAGGCTTAAAAATGTAACGAATTCGTATTCGGAAATGTTTTGATGATTTTGCAGATTGTAATATTGCTTTAATATACACTTTCAAAACGGTTGTGATTTTTGCAACCGTTTTTTTATTATTTCACGACAAAACGTTGACAATTTGTATATTATCGAACAGTTTGGTAAATATAACCAATCCAAGTGTTAAAAGTTTGTTAATAATCACGAAATAAATTTTAGCCCGTTTTCTTGAATTATTTTATAAATAATATTATAATTAAAGTGTGTATTACTTTGGGTAATATATGCCATTACTCAATGGATTTTCAGGCAAAAATGATTAAAAGGAGATTTGCGTATGAAAAGGAAAGGCAAAAAGCTTATCAGCGTATTGCTTGCAGTTCTTATGGCTGTAACGGGCATAATTCCTGCGGCATCTGCTTTTGCGGGCGACGGAGTTGAAGGCTATTGGGATATCGAACTTTTTTATAAAGACACCGATACAATGGTGCCTTCGTATGTTGACGAAACAGCGCAAGAAAAGCAAGTATATGTTGAGACTATGAAGGAGGGCGAAAAGCTCAACCTTACATATAAGCTCATCGATACCGAAATGCCGGATAACGGATACATCAAATGGTACAGCGATATGCCGACTTTGGTTGATGTTGACCAAAACGGTGTGGTTAAGGCATTTGACTCATCAAAGGGTGCGGTAATTCAAAACTGGATTGATAATGAGGTTAAGCCTATTCCGCTTGTGGGTAAGGTTATGGCTACCGTTCTTGAAAAAGCGCTCTTTAATGACAAAATAGATATTGATTCTATGGACACCGAAGCAATTATTGATATTGTTGAGGCTGCCTTCGGCTCGGATTCACCTATTGCCGGTTGGATTGATTCATACAAGGGCGAACTTATCGATTCTCTTCGCAAATATCTTAATAACATTAACTCGGTTATCCACGTTGCGCTTTATGACAAGAACGGCACCGAGCTTGATAACGATTCACTTCGTATCAATGTTGTTAAAAATGACGAGTGGTATGCCGCTTTTCTTCCGAACGGAACACATATCACCAATAAATCGCAGGTTCCTACTACAGTGGCTGTAGGCTCAAAAGTTCAGCTTTCAGCTATTACAACTCCACTTCGTTTGCATTACGGAACAATGTATTCTGTTAAAAGTTCTTCAATCTTTACTCAAGGCAAGGTTGTTGCAACCGTAAATGACAGCGGACTTGTAACGTTTAAGAATAAGGGTAAAGTTACGATTATGGCATCGCCTGATACAGACGACATAATTAACGGTATTCTTGGGCTGGTAAACAAGTTTTATGAGGTAAAAGGAACAATAGATTCGGATAAGCTTGCGGGAATTCTTATTGATTATATCGGAATTGATATAAACAGGGCGGTGCTTGCCGCAATTCTTGATGCTTGCTTTGCAATTAAAGACATAGTCGGAGATACGGCGGACCCGGTTCAGCTTACCGCTACTGCAGTCAAGCTTATCAGTAACCTTGTTCTTCAGTTTGTATATAACGATTCAATCACATTTGAGGTTGTTGACTCTAAGCCGCTTGAAAGCTTTGATATTGACGGTGCAAACACCGTTCAGGAGGGCTCTCAAATTCAGCTTGCAATCACAAATGTTAAGCCGTCAACGGGTGACACCTCGGATATTACTTGGACATCGTCAAATCCTGAAATTGCTTCTGTTGACCCTGTAACGGGTACTATCACAGGCAGAGATGCGGGCGGTTCTTTAGGCAGCATCTCAACTCAAAAATGTACTATTACTGCGACTTCGGCGGCAAACGGAATTTCAAGAGAAATACAACTTACCGTAACAGGTAAAACCGGTAAGTATTTGTCAGATGTTGAAATCACGGGCAAAAATTATCTTGAAGCAGGTCAGGAAACAGACCTTACATATCAGGTATTCCCGAAGCGTGTTGCAGAAAGCAATAACCTCTATGTTACTTGGGGTATGGTAACAGGTGAGGACGAAAACGGTGACACAACATATTCTTGGGCTACCGATGACGCTCCCGCTACCGACGGCAGAGGTCAGATTGACAAAACAGGTCATTACACCGTAGTGTCCGGCGGTAAATCAACAGTAGTTCTTAAGGCGCAGACGGGTTACTACGTTTCAAACAGCAAGTTTTATGAAATCTCCTCAAAAACAGCAACATTTGAAATGACAAACGGCATTCCTGTTGAGAATATTACAATCAGCGTTGACAACGCTCTCGGCGTAGCAAGCAGTATTAATAAAACAACAGACGTTACCGTTGGCGATAAAACATATAAATATGTATCTGTTAAAGCAGGTACTCAGTACGCAGGTTTGGGCGCTCAGCTTTCGGCAACGGTTGAGCCGGAAAACGCTTCTAATAAGGACCTTACTTGGGTAGTTGATAATAGTTTCTATTCAACTGACCTTTCAAATGAAACTCATACCGCAAAAATAACACAAAAAGCGGCTCACGAAAACGCAGATTCTTTTAATGTTTATGCAGTTTCTGCCGACGGAAAAATAAAATCAAACGAGATTACCGTTACGGTTGCCAAGAATACGACAAGTTCAAACACGATTGACAAAGATTCGTATTCCGTAACAAGAGGCGAAACGGTTGACGCTACTCATACAATGAAATTCAGTGGCTTTGACGGCACATATTCGGCATGCTACAAATGTAATTGGTATTCAAGTGACGAAAACATTTTTACTGTTGAAACAAAGAATAATGAAAACGGAGATGCAACAATTAAAGGTGTCGACGTAGGTACGGCTACTCTTTATTGCGTGTCAGCCGACGGAGGTTATGTTGACACGGCTGAGGTTACCGTATATCCTGACAAGGATTATCTTTCCAATATCGTTTCTCTTTGCGATTCAACGGTAGTTTTGTGCACAGATGAAAATCAAGAGCAGTATGACCAATATTGCGGTTCTCTCGATATGGCATACTATGTTCTTTATGATTCGCCTATGGCAAGCCAAGACACGTGTGACACCTACGCCCGTGAGCTTCTTTATGATTTCTATAAAATCGGCGGCTTCGTAGGTATTTTAGGTGTAGATATTTTAGGGCCTAACAAAACACCGCTTTCAAGCAACCACGTAACGGTTAAGGTACCTGCTGCCGGTAACTATACTAATTATAAATATGACTTTGATATGCAATTAAAGCCTGCTAACGCAATGTATAACAGCATTAATTGGACATCGTCAAATCCAAATATCACAATTGATAAAAACGGTATTGCAAGGCCAAAGTCTAACGATGCTTGTTCGGCAATGATTACATGTACCGTTACCGACTATATGGGTACAGCCACAAGCACAAATGCGTTTATCACCTTTGCAAAAATTCCTGTAACAGGCGTGTCACTTGATACAGACACTATTGAGGGCGGTAAGATTGGCGAAACTAAAACGCTTACTGCTACTGTTACACCGAAGGGTACACCGGGTATCGGCGCAAGCTGCACAGACGTTTATTGGTATTCAAGCGATGAAAATATCGCAACGGTTGACCAAAAGGGCGTTGTAACCTTTAAAGAGGGCGGCGATTGCGTAATTACCTGCCAAACGTATGACGGCGGATATGAAGCAAAGTGCAATGTTAATGTTGTAACTAACTACACATCACTTGAAAATCTTGTTAAATCATATAACGACCAGCAGCTCAATCAGGTAAACTATTATCCTGACAGCTGGGAAGTATACCAAAATGCTATGAGCAAGGCTCAGGGTATGATTGATAAGGGCGGATACTCGCAGACTCAGGTTAATGCAATGGTAACAGAGCTTGAGGCAGCTTATAACGGTCTTGTCAAGTATAACTACATTAAAAAAGTTGAGCTTTATCTTGACGGCGAGCCTACTAAGGAATTTTATCAGTATGACCTTAGCGTGCTTAAAGACGGTATTAGTTATAAAAACGCTGTGCTTGACCTTAATGTAAGGCTTTATCCTAACAACGGCTCATACAAGTCGGTGACTTGGGAATCGTCAAATGAGCTTATCAGCGTAACTCAGGACGGTAAATGCACCCCTACTCAAAATAAATCTTGCTACGGTTTGATTACCTGTACGGTTGAGGACCATTTTGGCAATAAATATCAGGATACGGTTAATCTGAAAGGCTGGAAGGCAAGCGGCAACAGTTTCCTGCATGTTGACGTCGACGTTGAGAACTTAACCGCCGATATGCTCAACGTCAACGGCAACGTTGAAGGAACCACCAAACTGGTACTTTATCCGACCTCGGACAAAGACATCCGCGGCGAAAGCATCCTGTTTGCTCAGTCGACAAACGATACCACCGGCAATGCGGATTCCTTCAAGGTCTGGCGCGTTTACAGAAGTCCTTACATGTTTGAAACCAAATATACCAAAACCGGCGAAAACGCCAACAAATGGGAACTGGAAATGAACGATACGGTTAATCCGGATTCTTCCATGTATACACTGGCAGATATCCTGAATGATAAATGCGAAACTCTGGACATCCGCGGCGTTGCACACAAGGGATTCTTTGCA
>ENA-OOZA01000786-OOZA01000786.1-human-gut-metagenome-genome-assembly--contig:-NODE-786-length-17712-cov-8.031715_pt1 | contig 17712 bp, 9 predicted proteins | sample MGYA00241703_ERZ501378 | MGnify/ENA primary metagenome ERZ501378 (study PRJEB25962, sample SAMEA2042916) | human gut metagenome | biome: human gut; feature: human-associated habitat; material: faeces...
AGACAGTATCAGTTTTGAACAGCTGGATTCTTTCCTGAATCTGGAAGAACAGGTTTTTAGTGAACTGGCATATGAGGTAGGAGAGCGGTATTTTGCTATTCAGAGGACAGAAGAAGGATACGATTATTCCTTTTACGATGAAGATTTCCGCTTGATGGATGGTGGAGTCTATGAGAATGATGAAATTTCTATTGAAGAAGCGGCAGAGGAACTTTTGGAAGACGAAGGATGGACTGGAGAACGCATCCGTGGCGATTATGATCAGTTGATGGAAAAAGTGGAAGAAATGGATGAGATTGTAATGGCAGAGATCCAGAACAGCCAGGGAGAATATAAGCCATTGGCAAAGGTGGAGGAACTGGAAGAGGCAAATTATAACATGATTGATAATGTCCTCAATAATATGCCACCGAAGAAAGAACCGTATCTGGAATACTTTGCGGCAGAATGCGATGAGTTCCATGATATGGGAGCTTATGAAAAAAGTACCGATGTTAATCAGATTGCTGCGGTCTATGAAAAATATAGGGAAAATCCTGAAAATGCCTATCGAGTATGCAGTATGGGGATTATCTATCGTGATCCGGAAGACAGTTACTACGATGATGCTGAATTTGCAATCGTAAAAGGAAATACAGTACTTGGAAATCTGATGGACGATGTTCGATTTTATGGAGAACTTGCACTGGTACGGGAAGGGATTGAGAAAATTCATGAAGCATTGCCGGACTATAAGTACGTACCGATGCGGGATGTTCGAGAAGCAATGTATCCAGAGAAGATGACTACAGAACAGCTGGCAGAGGCACTGGATGAGATTGCAGAAGCATTTGATCCGTATGAGTATCGGGATCATATAGAACCGGGGCAGGACACCGTGCAGGAAGTCATACTGGATCTGCAAAGCGGAAATATTGGTTCTTATATTTCCTATCTGAAAGACATTGTGGAGGAAGAGTGTGAGCAGTCTGTACGAGCCGGAGTGTTGATAGAACGGTTAAAATTCTATGAACCGGATATATCCGAAGAAACAGAGCCGATGGTGTATGTGAATTACTGTGAAGAGCGCGAACTGATAGAACTACGCTGTCAGAAATTCTCAGATTTGGATGCCCTTGTTGCCAAACAGGATAAAGAATGGTATGCAGACCGTAATCCGAGGACTAATGAGCCTACTATGACAGCCCAGATGTTTTTTACCGTATATTATGCGGAAAAAGACGATAAGATGTTGCGGCAGTTTAAAAGTAAAATTGATATTGGAACAGGAAATGGCGGCATCCTTAGCCAGCTGAAGCTACAGAATGAAATGAAACTGACAGATGAAAGCTGGCTCTCATTTATGAAAAATAAAGGAAATGAAGAATTTCAGAAGTATTTGGAAGAACTGACGGATATGCAGGATCATGTATTGCCGTATCTGCAGAGTTTTTGCAGTCTGGAAGAAAAAGGTGTACAAGAGCGGAGAGAACAACAGATCGCAGAAAAACAGGGCGGTTTGACAGGAAGGGAAAGAGCAACCGCAGAGACGAAAGTGAAAAATACGAGGACTGCCGGGAAAGAGGCTTCGATTGTGCGGACAGAAGATAAAAATGTGGCTGCGAAAGCAAAGAAGCCTTCCATTCATGAAAGACTGGAAATCAATAAGAGGAAAATTCAAGAAAAGCAGGGAAAAGATAAGCCGGAGAGAGGAGCTGATCGTGGTGTAAGATAAAATTCCCATCCTGATAGGTAACTGCATAGATAAAGTTATCTATCAGGATTTTTTGAGTTATAATATCATTTTTTAACAACATGTATTTGACAGATTTCCTCGTAGAAAGTATCATAAATATATACAACAACTGAATATCGTGGACTGTCCAGCTATATTTTTTTACATGAATAGTCTTGTACACAAGAGTAAATAATCAATAAATAAATGTCTAATAAATCTTCTGGTCAACAGGTACAATATTGGTATCATAGACTAGAAGAGAGGTGTATATACTTGTGTGTGGAAGAGTATATTCCGTTAAGAATTGCGGAACTATGCCGGAAGCGAGGATATACAAAATATAGGTTAGCTCAGCTTACAGGAATAACGCAGACGGCTCTTGGAAATATGCTGAATCAGAAGAGTATGCCGACGATGGCTAATCTGGAAAAAATATGTGATGCTTTTGAAATTACAATCGCACAATTTTTTTCAGATGATGAAAACAGATTGGATCTGACAAAAGAGCAAAAAGAAATACTTGAGATTTGGGATGGCTTGGATGAGAAGGAAAGAGAAATTTTTATGACTTTTATCCGCAGCCTGAAGAAGTAATGGACAGTTCGACAAAGATGCGAGCTGTCTTTTTTATTTGAATCTATATAAAATATGCATTTTATACGCATGAAGAAATTGACAGAAAATTTCGGGGGGGGGTATAATTATACTGTGTACTTATGCCACTTTTGAAAACACAACATCAGATGCTGGTACAACCAATGTAGACAACAAAAGACGAATTTGACGAGGTGCTGAATGGCTTATACGGTAAAACAATTATTAGAATCGAAACAATTTCCTGATATGAGATTAGTGACATGTAAAGAAAATCTGAATCAGGAAATTAAAGGTATACGAATTATCGACATAGAAGATATGGAAAGATATCTGACTGGAGGAGAGCTTCTTCTTACAAATATGAAAGTATATTTCGGAGAAACGGACAGAGAGTTTCGGAAACATTTGAATGAACTGGAGAAGAAACAGGTCAGTGGATTTATTATAAAGCAGCATCCGGACATGGTACAGAAAGTCAATTATTATGATATTTTATTAAAGTTTTGTTCGGAACGTAATATTCCAGTGATAGAAATTTCGGAAGATGAGTATTATTGGGGTATCATAAAATATGTTATTCTGCAGATCTATGATGAAAATATCGCACGGTTGATTTATTTCAAATTGACACACGACAATATTTCTAACATGTTATTGGATGGAGAGGATTTTGAAGATCCAACTAAAAATATTTTGTTTCTATTGTCTTCCATGATTGGCAATCCGGTAGCGTTATATTATAGTAACTTAACTTGCTGTGCGTCCACAACGCAGGATCTGTCTGATTTTGTATTTGAGAAAAATGTTGAGAAATATAAACCGGATATTGTTACCAGATTTGAATACAAAAAACAGAGAAAAGAGCATACGCAATATATTACAAAAATACATGTGTTAGGCCGAACAGAAATTTATTTGGTAGTCACGGAAGTGAATATGCCATTAACAATACTGGACTATATGGCATTGGAAAATGCTGTTATTACTTTACAGTATAGTTTTATGGAAACATATGCTAAAAATGAGATAGAAAAAAAATATCAACGAGATATTGAATATAGCTTGCTTAATGGTTTATTAACGGGCGATGAATTGAGTAAAGCTGCAGGAATGCTAAAATTGAAAGATACAGCTCAATATTGTGTGGTAAGTTTTCATACGATTTCAAGCAATAGCGAAGATTATTATACAAAAGAAGAATTAGAAGAAATCGGAGTGATAGAAGGCGAGATTCAGAGATTACTTCCGGATGAACATATTTACCGGAATCTGAATCAGATTGTGTGTATTCATGAAATTAAGCCTGGGGAAACACAAGCAGGGTTCCGGGAAGAAATGGAAAAATTATATCAGACAGTACAGAAGCAGATTTTTCACAGAAATAAGACAACGGATTTTCAGATTGGCATTGGAAGTATTGTTAATGGATATGGAGATTTGAAAAAATCTTTTAAGGATTCAAAGAAAATCATAGACTATATGGATATGCTCAGATATCTCTATGGTGATAAGAATATATCGGTAGCCGATTTTTCTAAGCTCGGTTTTTTCCAGATTTTTGAAAAAATCAAAAATCGTGATGAACTGATGGAATATGTGCCAGAGTCACTTGTGAAATTATATTGGTATGATAAAGAACATGATGGAGAACTGATTGAAACGTTGCAGGCGTATCTGGACTGTGATAAGAGTGCGAATAAAGCAGCTGAAAAACTCTATGTAAATTATCGTACTCTTTCAGGACGATTGAAAAAAATAAAAGATATTTCCGGCATTGATTTCAAGAATTCTGCTGAGATGCTGGCTGTTAGAAATGGAATCGTTTTATTCAAAATGGCAGAAACACTGTAATTCAAAGAGAAACTATATCTCTATGGTATGGTTTCTTTTTTTGCGAAAAACCGATAACTACAAATTTTTTGTAGCAAAACGTGAAAATATCTTCCTATTCTCTGTATTATTTTTGCAAAAAATAAGTGCTATACTTTAACCGGTACATAAAAGAATACCTTGATTATCTAAGTTGATATGAAGCAGGAATGAAACATGAAAAAGAAACAGGTTGAGAAAGAACAGAATAATGAGAAACAGCTTCCCAGACAGGAAACGACACTGGGAGAAGATATCTTTCAACTGTTATTGAAGATTGTTCTTATCATTTTGGCAGTCATCCTTGTTTTTACATTTATGTACGGGATGGCGAGAATCAATGACGTATCTATGAAACCAGCAATAAAAGATGGTGATCTGGTCATGTATTATCGACTGGACAAGCGTTTTGTGTCCGGTGATATTGCAGTATTTAAGAAAGATGGCAGAACAACCACAGGCAGGGTCGTAGCAGTCGCAGGTGATACCGTAGATATAACAAAAGACGGTTTGATGATTAACGGTGCTACGCAGATTTCACAGGATATTTATTTTGACACCACACAGTTTCAAAATGGAGTTGACTTTCCAATCACTGTTGGTGAAGGTCAGATATTTGTACTGGGTGATAACAGACCGGAAGCGTCAGACAGCAGAATCTATGGCTGTATTAATATTAAAGACGTCAAAGGAAAAGCGATTGCGGTTATTCGGACCAGAGGACTCTAATTCCCTCCTCCGTTAATCAAATAAAAACAAACAATATTATTTACAAGGGAGGAATCATTATGAGCATGAACAAAATGTTCAAAAAAGTGCTCGCAGTTGTTGCTGCTGGTGCCATGACGATGGGAATGGCAATGCCAACATTTGCGGCAGATCCGGGCAAGACAACGGAGGCATGGATTACTAAGACCTACAATACAGAGGCCGGAAAGGCTGAGAAGTTTAGCTTTACAGCAGAGCAGGTCAAGACAGGAACTGGTATAATTACAACAGATGCAGCGGTTACTATGCCGGAGATATCATTTACCGATACTGAAACAGGAAAAACTTCTAGGAGAGGTAAGATTACATTTCCGACATATCCAGAAGCAGGAAAGTATGAGTATACTGTAAAAGAGATACAGACAGCAGATCCAGCAGTAGTCAACGGTGATCATGAAAAAATGATCATGTCAGGGGCTGAGTATACAATGGATGTATATGTTACAGATGGTGCAACTGGTACAGAAATTTCTAATATCGTTGTAAATAAAGTGAAAGATGATGCAGGTCAGACAGAAACTGGTAAAGTAGATATTGGAAATACCGATACTAATACTTTCAACTTTACTAACACTTATGTACAGGAAGCTGGTACAGGTACAGATCCTACAGATCCAGATCCGACTTATAATAAGTTTGGCTCTTTGAATGTGTCTAAAAAGATTGTTAATGCAAATGGTACAACAACAACTCCTGACGATGAGTTCGCTTTCACAGCAACATTTGCATTCCCGGATGGAACAGATGCAAACACACTTGGCGGAATCAAGGATGCTAATGGAGATACTGTTACATCTGTTGAGGGCGGAACATACACATTCAAGTTGAAAGCAAATGAAAACATGAAGTTCACTGGTGTTCCAGTAGGAACAACAATTACTGTAAAAGAGTCTGCAGCTAAAAACTATAAAGGTAGTGCTGAAATCACTATCAATGGTACTAAGCTGACTCCTGTTGCTGAAACATCATACAACAGAGAACTTACAGCAGTAAATAGTCAGAAATTAGGTCAGAAACAGAATACCGTTGATGTAACCAATACATACAACGATGTACCTGTAACTGGTATCATCATGAACACTCTTCCATACGTTCTGATGATTGCACTTTGCGGTGTAGCACTGATCGCTTTTGTAGGATTCAAACGCAGAAGATTACAGAAATAATAAAATATAGCAACCAGGAAAGGGGATGTGTGCGGCGTTGCTCCGCCGCATCCCTTTTTGCTAATTTTGCGAGCAAATTGGTCAGATGAACCAGTTTTGATAAATATAAAAGAAACAGAAATGGTGAAAGGAACTTGTACATATGCTTCGGATGAAGAAAGTGCTGAAAGGAATTATCAGAGGATTAGACCATATTGTAAATTTTATAGCATTATCACTGATTCTTGCAGCTATGTTTCTCTCCGGTTATATGCTGTGGGATTCCCATCAGGTATATCAGACTGCAGATGCAAAAAATTATGAAGCATATATTCCTACTGAAAAGAATACGAAATCTTTTGAAGAATTACAGAAAATCAATCCGGATGTGATTGGATGGATACGAGTGAATGACACAAATATCAATTATCCATTGGTGCAGACGGACAATGATGATACTTATATGAATACAGATGCGGAAGGAAACTATTCCTTAAGCGGAGCAATCTTTTTACATTGTGCAAATAAGCCGGATTTTTCGGATTTTGATAATATTATATATGGCCACCATATGGAAAAACACATGATGTTTGGAGATATCGGTGAATTTACAAAAGAACAGTATTTCAACGAACATCCATATGGAAATCTGTTCTTTGACGGAAAAGACCATGGAATCGAATTCTATGCATTGATGCAGGTAGATGCCTATAATGAAACGATTTTCAATGTGTGTCTGGACACACCAGAAGCGAAACAGGAGTATCTGCAGGAAATCGAGAACAATGTTTTATATAAAAGAGATATGAATATAACGGAAGATGATCATCTGGTTTTGCTGACCACCTGTACATCGGATATGACAAATGGAAGAAATATCCTGGTGGGACGCTTAACAGATCAGATATATCCGGAAAAAGAAAAAGCCAAAAACGTAGGTACAGGAATTGATGAACTGAAAAATGCAGTAGGAAAAGTGCCAGTTATTGTATGGTTTATCCTGATTGTCCTTGTACTGATTCTGATAGCAAGACAGATAGAAAAGAAAAGAAACAAGAAGAAAGAAGGAGAGGGAGAAGCATGAGAACAACACGTTTGACAAAAATAGCCATGGTTATATTCCTGTCCATGATATTCTTTCTGGGTGTTCAAAGACCAGTACTGGCAGCTGACAGAAACACAACAGTGAAAATACCAGTGGAACAGATATTTGAAGTAAACAATTCTGCAGATGCTGACAAAACAGGCTCTTATGTTTTAATAGCAGATCAGATACAAAATCCAATGCCGGAGGGAAGCAATAGAAGAACATTTACCTGGAATATGAGTGGTAATTCTTCTACAGAGCTGATTATGAATGTCGGACAGGCAGGAGAATATCATTACAAGCTGTACCAGGCAACAGAGAATAAAGAAAATTATACATATGATTCAAAAACCTATGATGTAACGATTGAAGGATTCTTTGATTCCAATAATGAACTGATGGCGGTAACAGTGGTCAAAAATGAAAATGGAGATAAAGTATCGAAGGTTTCATTCAAAAACTCGTATACCGGTCAAACTGGTAAAAATCAAAACCCGGTTCCATCTTCCCCAAGATCAAAGGATATTATTCATAATGGTTCGCCGGTAAAGACAGGCGATGATAGTCCGGTTGCAGGCTATTTGTTCTTATTCTTTGGCTCAGTTATCTGCCTTTGCGGATTACTCATGGAGAAGCAGAAGAACAGGAAGGGAGATGCGAAAAATGAGGCATAAGAATTGGAAAACATATTTGAAAATAGCATGTTCCTGGCTTCTAATCTTTTCTATTTGTTTTATGAATCTGGAAACCGTAAGTGCATCAGAAGATGAAACATCAGTGGTTACAGAGCAGGAAGAAACACAAGATACAGAAGCATTTACAAGTGAGACAGATGCACAACAGACAGAAACCGAGCAAACTTCGGAGCAATTTACATCAGAAACAGAAACTGAGACATCGGCAGAAACTGAGAAACAGATTCCGGATAGCATAGAAGTGGAGAAGCTGGAGAAAGAAATACAGGAAGCAACTTCAAATGGTCAGGTACCGACCACAAAATTGGTGGAATATGTAGATGAATCCGGCAATGCGATTGAAGGAGCACCAGAGACCATTGAGCTTGGAAAAATATCAGATCATTCAGAGTTAAATATTTCTGACAAAGATTATGAATTTAAGAGTGCAAAAGTAAATGATGCAGACTGTTCCTTTATAGGAGTATATAAAGATACGGTTTATTGGAGTTCCGATAATATCAATGCCAATAAGTTTACAGATGGACAAAAACTGATTATGACTTATGCATTGAAAGAAAAGGAAAAAGAGTCAGAAACATCGGGGACAGAAGACCTGGAGCAAGAAACAGATACTACAGAAACTAAAGAATCAGAAACAGAAACATCGGAGAAGTCTTCCGAATTTGATATTGATTTCTATGTCATTATTGATGGAAACAAGGTAAAGCTTCAGCATAATGACATTACCGGCATTGCAACATGGAAAGACGGAAGAACTACCTACTATGGTGTTTCCATTGAGGACCTGCTCCTGATATATGAAGAATTTGGATTTGTGAAAAATGGTGAGAATCAGAATCCGGATGCAAATAATAAGTTTGTATCTGCATACCGGGGAAAAAGCGGGATAGAATACGGAAAAGTTTATACAGACACAGAATCCGGAAAGACATATGTTTCTTACAATTATGGACAGAATAAACAAGGGGAAGCGATAGATGTTTACTACCTTCCAAATGGAACAGGCGGTGCATTTAATTTAAAAGATTCTGTAAAAAAGGACAACTCGTTTTATTCCGTAGAGGTAAAGGGAGAAGGGCAGGATCGGATTCGTTATGCATTAACAGGAACTGTAGTGGAAGAAGCTGTGGCTGACTTTAATCCACAATTGCCAGACCAGACAGACCAGATCGAATGGACCTGTATGGGAACAGACGATAAGGTGATAGATGGTATACGGGAATCGGGGAACCAGACGAGATTCGCAATTGGAAAAATCACACAGTCTTATGTGATCCAGAGAGCGGACCAGACATCCTTTGATATTCAGTTTTATATATATGCAGACAATGAGGTTCGAAAGCTGCCGGCTGATTCACTGAAAAAGGTGTATAAATGGAACCGTCAGGGCAGATGCTATTTATCTGTCAGTGATCTTGCTGAGATTTATAGAGAGTTCGGCTTGAATGCAGAGGAAACACAGTCCGGAAATTATTTTCCATATACAGTCCGTGGTGAGAAGACATTAGCACAGGCGACAGTGGTAACTTATAAAGGACAGCAATATGTATCTTATAACCTGGACAAGCAGGAAGCAACTGTACCAACAGACGTTTATTATATGCCAAAAGGAGCATCTGATGGCGAAAAAATTCCGGATAATTATTCAGACCAGATGAAGCAGAATAAGAACAGTTTCTATTCGGTTACAGTGATCAATCCGGATGGAAATCGAACTGTGAGTTACTATAAGAAAGATTCTGCGGTCACAATTTCCGTTGATCCAGGAGATACGAAGGAAAGCGACTGGCTTTGTGCCAGTGAGGATGAAAATGAAACAATTTTTCCGGTGAAACAGGGCGATAAACTAACCTTTTCTATTGGGAAGATAGAGCAACCATATACGGTTGCATGCAGCACTTTTGCACCAGCAACCTTGAACATTAAATTCTATACTTTTGTAAATAATGAGAGATATAATGTTCTAAACGAAGAAATTCCTGTTATAAAAGATACTACAACAAAGCCGGGAACAGTTTATTATTATATTTCTAATGATGAGTTAAAAAAGCATTTTGAAAAATTTCATTACGATGGTTCTATTCAAAATGGAGCAAAAGAGCGTTTTTATTATTCCAAGAGAGATTACGATACAATCCATAATGCAGGGAAATACACGATAGAAGGTCATGAATGTATTTATATAGGAAAGTCCGGAGAGCCGATGGATGTGTATTACCTGCCAGACGGACAGAATATTGCCACAATGAGTGCAAAGACCTTACTCGAACACGACGATGATAGATATAACGGTTTTTACAGTGTGACAGTACAGGATGACGATGGACAGGTTTACAGCCAAACAGCTTTGCGTGATCTTCCGGCAATTGATTTTGTTGCAAGAAAGTCAACACTTACAAGAACAGTTAGTACAAAGCCGCGTGTAGAAGAACAAACGCAGGATATAAACTGGGAATGCAGAGAGGAAGATGGTACTCTTTCAGCAGTTACATGGAGTAAAAATGAAGAAGAGCATACCATGAGCTTTACTATTAAGCCAGATGATGCAGTACGTCCATATGTGATTGTTCCTGATAATACAGAAAAACCGGCAGCAACAAAAGAAGCAAATATCAGTTTTTATGTATTTATCGATGGACATTATAAGCTGATAAAGAACCTCAATGCTGAGCAGCATTACATAATCAAAGCAAACAGTGGCCGAGCCAGTCGTTATTATTTGCGAGCTAAACCAGATGATACGATTTCTAAAATTTACAGTGAGTTTGGTTTCACTCCGAGCAAGCTGGAGCCCGGTGCAGATCAGAAAGAGAAGATTCTGTTTGGTTATGCGACAGACAGCCGTGTGTTTGTACAGCACCCTTATAAGGACAACGATGGTACATGGTATATTCCTGTCCTGAAAAACGGGAAAGATGTATCTGTCTATTATTTCTCACAGCCAAACCCACTGAATCCAGACAGAATCGAAAATTATTTTGATCGTTTGACAGGACTTTCTTCTCAGGTTGGGCTGGCAGGAAGACATTTCAGTGTAGAGGGAAGTTTTCATCTGATTGAAGTGTTGGATCCACTGAACCTGACCAAAAGAGAGGCGATTAAGAGACAGTATGTAGGCCATGGGGAAGCATATACTGTGGAAGTACCAAAGAGGGCAAGTTTAGAAGGTGAGTATTATGGCAAGGAGATTGTCTGGAGTTGTACATCTAATGACAGGGACGAAAATGAGGTTCTTCCGGAACCGTCCGGAGATGATAAGGTAAAATTTGAAATTCCGAATGTTAACTCATCTTATGAGGTGATCGCAGACAAACCGCTGGAGTCTGGGGCAGTCAGGGTTATCTATAATACAACTCGTTATATGAAGAAACTTCCTAAGGAAGCTAAGTTGACCCCTCAGGTTGAGAATAAGACAAGACATACAGATGATTATGAGAATGAAATAGAAGCTGGAAAACATAACGTTAAGTCACCATATCCTCTGGTTTATGATCATGAAGATAATGACAGCAAAGAGTTGGAACAGTATGAATTCGATCATTGGGATTACAGAAACAAAGACGGAAAGTGGCAGGAATGCGGTGCAGGGGATTCTATTTCTGATCTTATAAATAATAATGCAAGACAGCCAATCACCCTCTATGCAGCGTGGCGTAAGGTGAGTAACCAAAATCGAAAACAGGTACAGTTTTATATCTGTAAGTCAGCGATGCCGGAAGATGGTTCGGTAGCATTACCAACCACGAATGTAGACGATTATACAAGTGCGGTTGCCGTGGCAAACTGTAATGTGAAGGCAAGTATATTGCATGATGTTCCAGTTCTTGGAAATAAGAATCCATCTACGTGGGAACAGTATGCGGATGGAAATAAGAGAGTGCAAGAACTTTTGCAGGGAACTAAACCAGATGAGGGATATATTGGAAATGGAGACTATATCTACAAGATAGATAGAATTCCTTCCGATGAAGAGGTATTCCAGACAATTCGTGAAAGCGGACGTATGATTCGTATCGGAGACAGGGAGATTCCGCCATCGAAATTAGATACCGAATTCTTCACCATTTATTGGTATTCTTTCAAAAGTGAAATGTCCGATGGGTGGCATATTGACGGACGTATTGTAGCAAAAAATGGTTACCTGACAGTAAAGAAAGATTTTGTCGGAATGCCGGAAGCAATAGAGAAAGTCAAGAAAGATTATTATATCCAGGTAGATATGGATGAAAAGCTTTTAGATGGAAAACCTCAGCCACCTGCATTTCATGAGCATATGAAACTTGTGCTTCCTTCAGAAGATAGCCAGAAACCGGATGCAGAAGCTCCGCAAGCGGAGGATGCTCCAATAGAAGTTGTAGGTACATGGACAGATGATACACATACAAGCTGTACGTGGATCGTTAAGGCGGACTCATTCTGGAAATACACATTAAAAGAGTACAACTATAAGCCAAAAGATTCGAATGTGAAATTTTCAGGTTGGTACAATGTTCGCAATTCTCATGAACAAGGAGATAATGTAAATTCATGGGAAGCATATCCAGAAAGTGGAATTCAATTCACAGGACGTGGAATTGGACGCGGTGGTGAGACTCTTACTATTGAATTGGAGAACCGTTATCAGAAAGAGGGAATACTCACACTGAACAAATTTGATGAGTCTACCGGACGGGGAATGGAGAAGATCAATTTTGCTGTCAGTAAGAACGGTGTTGAGGAGGAAACGGTAACAACTGATAAATACGGAATCGCACAACTTCACATTCCGTTACAAGATGAAAACAAACAGAACAGAACAGCAACTGAGACGTATTTGTTGCGAGAGACAAACTTACCGACGGGATATGTAGACACAGGAGATATACAGATCACAGTTGAGATTGCCAATGGAGCATTCAAAATCACTGATGCAAAACTGGTGGATAGGGAGGCTAACGAAAATCAGGAGGCTGTTAAGGCACCAGTTGATGGTAAGATAGACGGAAAATCTGTTCTGCTTCAGCGAGGAGATACCAGCCTTAATATCCGAAATTTTGCTAAAACAGGCACTCTGCATATCAAAAAGACATGGGAAAATCCAAATGATGCACTGACGGAAAAACAGGTGAAAATCAGATTGTATCAGAATGGAATTTCTACAGGACAGGAATTCTTGCTGAATGAAGAGAACGGATGGGAACACACAGTCGACAATGTTCCACTATTCCAGGACAGAAATCCGGTGGAATATAAGGTGGAAGAAATCGAGATAGGAAAGACACATTATTCTTCGGACTACGGGGATGGTTTCCTATATTATGAAGTTATTTATCCAGAGATTCAGTATTTCGATTCAAATGGACAACAAATATTCCCGAAGGATGAGAATGAGTTCAAGGATGTTTCCAAGATGGAACTGGAAGTGCAGAATCTGCATTTCAATCTTGCTGAACGAAGTTTCTTAAAGACGGATGATCTTCCAAGAAACCGACTTGCTGGTGCAGGTTTTCTGTTCTACAAAGTACCGTATGATGATGTTACGAAAGAATATGCGGATGATACAGGATATACAGTAGATTATGACAATACACAGAGCAAGGACGATATCGTTCTGAAAAAGGATGGAAAAACGTGTACGACGTATCGTTCCTTAGAAACAGATGAAAATGGAATGCTTCAATTACCGGAGGACTTTGAGAACGGACGATACTGGATGGTAGAATCTGTTACTCCAAACAAAAAGGACAAAGCAGATAAAACCAAAACACAGTATCAGGATAATTTTAATTTATATATGGTCGATGTAGAATCCGATATTTTATTCCTATATGAGAAATCACCGATGACAAATACCTGGAGAACTGTTTCGGACAGACATATCGTCAATCATCCGCAAAAAGGCGGGGTGACGGTTGAGATTACAAAGGAAGTCACTGGTCCACTTGGAAACCGCAAGAAGCCATTTGATATGGAAATTCTCTATTGGGAAGATGGTCAAAAGCTGCGTAGCAAGACAATTAGAACTTCTTTGAAACATGGAGATAAAGTTACATTAAAAAATGTAGATATATCTTCGGATATCATAATAACAGAAACTGTTGATACATCAAAATACGCTGTTTCGATTTCTAAAAAAGAAGAGAATGATAAGTATTCAAATCCAGTGCAGGCAACATCGAATGGAAATACAGCTGTCATGAAACAGCGGATTGAGGCTGCACGAGGAGACGTGATTGAGTTAAAAATCACAAACGAAAACACACAATTAATACCGGAAACAGGGGTTCGTCTGGAAACAAGCAGGCATGTATGGTTACTATTTGCCATAAGTATTATCATGATTCTGTTTTTCAGAAGAAGACGGAAAATAAGATAAACACTGCTATGGAACAAAACTTGCAAAAATACATCAGACATTTTACATGTTTGTTGCATTGGAATAAAAAAAATAAACCACTATAATAATGGTATGCTCCCCGTCAAGAGGACAATAAAAAATAATAAATTTTTGTATCGTCAGCCATGCTATGGCTGGCGATATTTTATGCTGCTTTTGTATATTGCTCATGATATTTCATTGGTGTCATTACATGCAGTTTCCTTTGAAGTCGTTGGTTGTTGTAGTAATCTATAAGTCAGTTATAGATAGTACAAAGATAGGATTCTTTTATCAGGTACTGGAAAAGATGAAAGATATAAATCAGTTGCAAGCGTTTATACCGGAGTCATTGAATAAACTTCGCCAGTACGATATTCAGAAAAATGGAGAGCTGGTTGATACATTGGAATGTTATCTGAATGTCAGCCAAAGCTTAAAAAAGACTTCTGAATTAATGTTTATTCATTATCGAACTGCTTCATATCGTTTGCAGAAAATAATAGAAATAACGAATATAGATTTTAATAATCCAGCAGAAGTGCTTAGTGTTCGAATTGGATTGATAGCAATTCGAGTTCTTGAAGTAATGTAGAATTTTTAAGAATCTTTTGGAGAGGCAAAGATGAGATTCATAATATTAAAAATATTGGAATTGTTATAAAAGATAATTTATAGTATACGAGATAGAAAAAGGAGGAAAGTAAAGTGAGAAAGAAGATAAGAAGTATTCACATTATTTTATTCGTTATGCTTTTTCTTATCGGTAGTTTTATAGATATTTCAACAATCCATGCAGAAGCAGGAAGCAGAACAGGAAGCATTCAAATTATTTATAAGGGGAGAAATAGTTCGGATAAAGAAGTGATTCTTTCCGGAGCAAAGTTCTCGATATTTCCAATTCAATATATGAAAAATGATGAGCTGGTCTGGGAAGATGGTTTTAAAGATTCAGACATATCATTACAAGATACCAGTGCAGAAGCAAGAGAAAAACAAGCAAAACAATTGTTTGCATTTGCAAAGGAAAATAATATTTCCGGCTTAATGCAAGAAATAGATACTTCAGGACGCACGAGTTTTGGAGAATTGGATGAAGGAATTTATCTGCTTGCACAGATTGGAAATGTAGAAAGTGGTACAGATAAATTTGAATCCGCTCCATTCCTTGTTAATATTCCATCTGAAATCAATGGGAATGTAGAATATAATGTAACGATAGAGCCAAAAGCTGAATGGGTTTCATCAGAAACACCACCGAGCAATCCAGATAAGCCAAAGGATCCGACACCTTCAAAACCAGATAAGCCAAATACTATTCAGAAAATAATAAATACGGTAAAAACCGGAGATACAACAAATATAGTTGCATGGTTTTTAATAGCGATTGTTAGTCTTGGTTTGATTGTAGGATTATATAAAAAGAGAAAAATGAAGTAGCCATTATTTAAAGAAAACTGATCCATTGCGGTGGAATCAGTTTTCTTGTGTTATACGGTTTAAAACGTTTCTGATATTAGTGTTGAAGTGGTGGTGCAACGGTACGATTGATATCGTTGTTTGATATATGAGGAGCATTGAGCAGTACTGTGAAATTCTGCTGGATGATATCTAGTGTTTTCTGTTTTTTCTGCAATTCCTGTTTTTCTCGGACAGTAGCAGCTTGTTCAGATTCAAGATGTTCAATCCGCTTCTGAATTTTATTAGAGCTCGGGATTTTGGTAATACCGAGATCCTGCAGCTCTTTTTTTAGTGAATCGTGGAGCTGGTATTCTGCCTGATGCTTGGTACGGTAAGCTTTTAGATTTTTTGCAGATTTGCAATCTTCAATCACTTTACGGCATAGCCGGTAAGAATCGCAGTGTTTCTGAATGACTTTCTGTGTACTCAGCTCACTGGTGATTTGTACTATTCTCTGCTCAGCCGCTTTAACAGAAGCATCAACATCAGAAACATGCTGTTGGAAATCCTCATAATTCAGTAGATTATTTTCGGAAAGATAGTTAAAGGTGCGAGCCGCCTCTTTCAGGTTATTGAGCTTTGCCCAACGTTCAAATCCTTCTCGATTGCCGGTCGTAACATAAGTGGTGATATTGATATATAGGCGAGCTTCTCTGGACAAATGCTTTGGAGTTTTCACTTTGCCACGGTTTTTAGCCAGACGGATACGGACATTTTCTTCGCTATAGTAACTTCCAAGAGATTTCATATAAGTGAAGTTTTTCTGTTCTGGTGCACGGAAGGATAGATGTTTTCCCTGTCGAACTTCATATCCTGCTAATTGCATCTTTTGCAGAAATTCCTCATAGTTGATGGAAGTCCAGATTGCCTTATCAACTGCGACACGTAGTTTGGCTTTCCAACTGGTGCCACGATGATATTCCATGTTCTCTTTATAGCTTTTGCCTTTTTCTCCGGTCGGCATACTGGTGGCAAGTCCATTTTCATGGCAGATACGATTACTGATTCTGCAGAGCTTATGGTAGCTCCGCTTATTGGAAACATACTTGTGATAGTCAACGAAGCTGGCAGCATTAAGTAGGCTAAGTACCCAGCGCCTTGCCGCATTGCTGCGGTAGGTTTCCGGACACTCGCCCCCGAACCGGACTTACAACTCTCGCTGTATCCGGCTCTCCATTCATTCACAGTCTGCACTGTGTATTTTAGTGTGACAGCTTTCACAGACTACCAGTGTTTTCCGGTTAATCTTTTTCATAAAAGCTGCCCACGGTTGACTTTCATCCAGCTCTTTCAGCGTTCTTACCTGGTGCATCACCAACACTGAAGTTTCTTTTCCACACCATTCACACCGATTTGCTTTCAATCGTGCGCCAAGACTGGGCTTCTTCAGAATGCCTTTTGGCTTATGGATAATATCCGCTTCTTTTCCCAGAGGATAGGGGTCTCTGGCAAGACTGCCTTGCCACAGTAGTCGAATACGCTCCTTGCCATGTTTGTCCTGAAATTTCACACCGATGTCTTTGCCGATACGATACTGAACAATGATTTTGCGCTTTGTTGTGCGGTATTTACAGGCCAGAGTTTTGTAAAAGCTGTACTCCATGATATAGCGGAACTTGTGTAGCTTGGAGCGATTGTTTGCAATCGCATAATAGTTACAGAATCCTCGTATCTCGCCGTTGTACTGGTCAAGAATACTCAGGTCCGTTCGCCCGACAAGTTTTCCGCGATGGGTGGGCTGCCAAATCTCTGTTCCATTGCGAACATCGATTCTCATGGCTCCCAGTTCCAGCAGCTTCTTCTGAATGGCGGAAGTTGGGACTTCCAGCATGACATGGCCGCTGTAATTTCTGGCCGTAGAACCACTTTTGGTTTTCTTGGTGTGATTGCTCTGCGGTGTAACCCTGATTTCAAATCCTAAGAATTTTGCCCGGTCTGTCGCTTTGGTTACCAGCGTCTTTTCGTCCGACAGTTCCAATTTCAACTGTCCGGCGATATATGTGCCGATTTCCTGT
>ENA-OOZA01000792-OOZA01000792.1-human-gut-metagenome-genome-assembly--contig:-NODE-792-length-17650-cov-2.346235_pt1 | contig 17650 bp, 11 predicted proteins | sample MGYA00241703_ERZ501378 | MGnify/ENA primary metagenome ERZ501378 (study PRJEB25962, sample SAMEA2042916) | human gut metagenome | biome: human gut; feature: human-associated habitat; material: faeces...
CCTTTTTGTTTACATTGATACAGCTGTTGTCAATGCTGTAATCATACTGTTGACCTCTGCTTTGCTGTAAACGATAAACAAGTCATCAGACTCAAAATCGTCCGGCGTATAATCATCGGTCACCATGAAATCACGCTCCGGGGTCTCTTCGTATTTTTCTTTTGCGCCGTGTCGATAATAGTCATAGTCATATGCGTAGCTCAATGTATTATCGCAGTTCAGTATCGGCGTTGTCAGTACGTTAATGAGCGCCCGGAAGCCTTTCCGGTCTTCATTCATGTAAATGATAGACAATGACGATAACGGCAATGCCAAACCATCAGCGCCAATACGTAACGTGTCCGGCTTTGTCAAATCATTGCCCCTCATTATGAGCTTATTTTTTACATGTTCATCAACCTTACTAAATACAGTACCGTTTGCCATTGTTTTGAGTTCTTCGATTGTCACTAATTTCATATTGTTCTATCTCCTTTTTTTTGTTTTGTATTTTCTTTGTTGTGCTTATCGTATCACTTCTGGCGTGGGTTGTCAATCTTTTTTTTTAGTTTATATATAAAAGTGTTGACAATGCTGAAAAGATGAAGTATTCTATAGATAGAAAATAAAAAGAAATGTTGTTTTGCATGTTAGGATATGATATGCTTGTTATACAACGAATATGACGACAAGGAGTGTTTAAAGAATGAAAACAATTGATGTCAAAAATGATATTGTGCTTACGCCTGATTATATTGCTGATTTGATGTGTAAACTGGCATGTATTGATAATACAAGTGTTGTTGCTGACAATGCAGCGGGTGCAGGTGCATTATTGAGTGCAGCACATAGACATGGTGCCAGTGATATTGTAGGTGTCGAATTATCTGATATGATGTTCCCTATTCTTGAACAGACATTGAAAGAGACGGATATTTCAAGTGATAAACTTAAACTTGTACATGGTGATGGCTTATCTGATAATTTAGATTTCAGTAACGTCACCGTTGCACTCTCAAATCCACCATATTCAATGCCGGGAAAAGGATTATGTTTTGCTTTGAATGTTATGAAGCAAATGAAAAAAGGGAGAGTTGTTGTATTAATACAAGAAACAGCAGGTGCCGGACAAGGTGATGGATATGGTGCTGAAATGCTGCACTATGGTAGACTTTTATATTCTATTAAAATGCCTGATATTTTCAAAGGTTTTGCATCAGTTCAGACTTCTATTTATGTTTTTGAGGTTGGACGACAGCATAGTGAAAATGATGTCGTTAAGTTTGTTGATTTTACAAAAGATGGATATACACGTTCTGGTAGAAAATCACAGAAAGGAACTGTAAAAGATACAGACAATGCAAAAGAGCGATATGATGAACTTTTAAATGTTTTGTTAAATGGCGCAGAGCCTGAGTATTTTAAAGATGATTATATTGAAGAAAAAATCACATTGTCGGGTGATGATTGGAATTATAGCAGTCATAAAAAAATTGATACAACACCTACGCTTGATGATTTCGTGAACACTGTAAAAAATTATATGGAATGGAAATCGTCACAGAATATACAAAAATTAATTGGTAAATCTGTGAAAGGTGACCCGAACAGTATGATTTGCACAAGGTATCTTTTGGCATTAGGTATTGACCCTAGAAAGAATGTAGAAACGATATGCAAGAAAAATGATATGCAAGAAAGTATAAACAATGTTGTTTGGAAAGATTTTAAATGGTGTGATTTGTTTGAGCGTGTAGATGATACAAAACATGTACATGGTGCGATTGTGAAAGTAACTGATACGATTATTTTGAAGCCAAAGGACGAGTCAACATGGAAAGAAAAAGCTGCACAGTTTTTTGTTAATGAATTTAAGAAATTACATACAGACGATTGGGAAAAGGCAAAAAATATGACTGTAAGGTGCCCATGCAAAGTTGTTGAGGAAATAGATTGGGCATATATGCGAGAATTCATTGAGAAAATAGAATCTGAGCTGATTGATGGAATGGATATTGAGACAATCTTGCCGCAGTTTATAGAATTTATTGGCGATGCGGTTCTGGTGGCGCATAATGCTTCTTTTGATGTGGGATTTATCGAGCAGAACTGCAAAAGGCAGAAGATTGAGGCTGATTTTACTTATGTAGATACCGTTGCACTTGCCCGTGTCCTTCTTCCGGCACTGAACCGTTTCAAGCTGGATACCGTTGCAAAAGCTTTAAATATTTCCCTGGAGAATCATCACCGCGCAGTTGATGATGCAGGCTGCACGGCAGAAATCTTTGTGAAATTTGTGCAGATGCTCAAAGAACGGGAACTGACAACGCTTGCAAAAGTTAATGAATTTGGGGATCTGAACCCGGATTCTATTAAAAAGCTTCCGACTTATCATGTCATTATTCTTGCAAGAAATGACATTGGTCGTGTGAATTTGTATCAGCTTGTTTCTGCATCCCATCTGGTTTACTATAACCGCAGACCCCGTATCCCGAAAAGTGTGCTAAATGAGCACCGGGAAGGTCTGATCGTGGGAAGTGCCTGCGAAGCCGGAGAGCTTTACCGTGCACTTCTGGATGGAAAGCCGGATGAGACGATCGCGAAGATCGTGGATTTTTATGACTATCTGGAAATCCAACCGCTTGGAAACAATGCATTTATGGTAGAGAGTGACAAAGTAACTTCGGTCAATTCTATGGAAGATATCATGGATCTGAACCGGAAGATTGTGCATCTTGGGGAGCAGTTCCACAAACCGGTCGTGGGAACCTGTGACGTACATTTCATGGATCCGGAAGATGAGGTATACCGCCGGATCATCATGGCAGGAAAAGGATTTGGAGATGCCGATAAGCAGGCACCACTATACCTTCGTACAACGGAGGAAATGCTGGATGAATTTGCCTACCTTGGTTCGGAAAAAGCGTATGAAGTTGTGATCAAGAACACCAATCTGATAGCGGATATGATCGAGAAGATTTCTCCGGTCCGCCCGGATAAGTGTCCTCCGGTTATTGAGAATTCCGACCAGATGCTGCGAGATATCTGTTATAATAAAGCCCATTCTATGTACGGGGATCCCCTTCCGGAGATCGTACATGAACGACTGGAAAGAGAACTGAATTCCATCATTTCCAATGGATTTGCGGTTATGTATATCATTGCGCAGAAGCTGGTATGGAAATCCAACGAGGATGGTTACCTGGTAGGATCCCGTGGTTCGGTAGGATCTTCATTCGTTGCAACTATGGCAGGAATCACGGAGGTCAATCCTCTGGTTCCACATTACTATTGCAGCAATTGCCACTATAGTGATTTTGATTCGGAAGAAGTGAAAAAATATGTGGGTGGCTGTGGACACGATATGCCGGATAAGAACTGTCCGGTCTGTGGACAGAAGCTGGTCAAAGACGGATTTGACATTCCATTTGAGACTTTCCTTGGATTCAAGGGAAACAAAGAGCCGGATATCGACCTGAACTTCTCCGGAGATTACCAGAGTAAAGCGCATAAGTATACGGAGGTTATTTTCGGAAAAGGTCAGACCTTCCGTGCCGGAACCATTGCCGCACTTGCAGAAAAGACGGCTTATGGATATGTGAAGAATTATTATGAGGAGCGTGGTGACCGTAAGCGAAACTGCGAGATCGATCGTATCGTAGCTGGCTGTACCGGAATCCGCCGAAGTACCGGACAGCATCCGGGGGGAATCGTAGTTCTTCCGCATGGAGAGGACATTAACTCTTTCACTCCAATCCAGCATCCGGCAAATGATATGACGACCGATATTATCACCACTCATTTTGATTATCATTCCATCGACCACAACCTTTTGAAACTGGATATTCTCGGACACGATGATCCGACCATGATCAAAACGCTGGAAGAGCTGATCAATTCCGATGCGATGGACAATAAATACGATGGAGTGAATAATGTATTTAAAGCGACTGATATTCCATTGGATGATCCAGGTGTAATGGGACTTTTTGCAGGAACAGAGGTGCTCGGTATCACACCGGAGGACATTGACGGATGTCCGCTTGGTTGTCTGGGAGTCCCGGAGTTTGGTACAGATTTTGTTATCCAGATGGTAATTGATACCAAGCCAAAGACGCTTTCGGACCTGATCCGTATTTCAGGTCTGTCTCATGGAACAGATGTGTGGCTGAACAATGCACAGACCCTGATTGAAGAAGGAAAGGCAACCATTTCCACGGCAATCTGTACCCGTGATGATATCATGACTTATCTGATCAACAAAGGTGTTGAAAGTGAAGAATCCTTCACAATCATGGAACGTGTGCGTAAAGGAACCGTTGCAAAAGGAAAATGTAAAGAGTGGTCACAGTTTAAAAAAGATATGCTGGAGCATGACGTGCCGGAATGGTATATCTGGTCATGTGAGCGGATCAAATACATGTTCCCGAAAGCCCATGCTGCAGCTTATGTCATGATGGCATACCGGATTGCCTACTGCAAGATCAATTATCCGCTTGCTTATTATGCGGCATACTTCGGAATCCGTGCATCTGCATTCTCTTACGAACTGATGGGACAGGGAAAAGAAAAACTTCTCTACCATATGAAAGAATATAAAAGAAGAGCAGAACTCAATCAGCTCAGTAAAAAAGATCAGGATACCTTAAAAGATATGAAAAATGTACTGGAAATGTATGCCAGAGGATTTGATTTTTTACCGATCGATATCTACAAATCCAAAGCATCCAAGTTCCAGATCGTTGGCGACAAGCTCCTTCCACCGTTCAACACCATTGACGGCATGGGCGATAAAGCCGCCGAGGCTATGGAAATTGCCGCTAAAGACGGACCATACCTCTCTAAAGACGATTTCCGTCAGAGAACAAAAGTCAGCAAGACATTGGTTGACTTGATGGCAGATATGGGTTTGCTGGGCGACCTCCCGGAGACCAATCAGTTATCCCTGTTTGATTTTGCCTAAATAAAAAGTCAAAGTACTTAAAGATAAGTTATCATTCAATATAACTTAAAAAAGTGCTTTGGCTTTTTTGCATATAAGAGAAAAGTATAAATTTGCATTTGGTTAGGTTAAACAAAGCCTTTTGCTGCATTTTGCCAGTAATGTAGAAGCCAGAGTTCCGTTCCGACTATATCCATTTCCAATTCCGTTGAGTGCAATGGAGATGAAACACAAGTCGGAACTCTGGCACCACCGGTTCCACACCCATAAAAATGCACAAAATCATCCCTATTTTTTTGGTAGTTATTTATGACTGAAAATGATTGACTTTGACTGAAAAAGGCGATATATTAGACCTAAAGATGAACGAAAAAGAGAATAAATGATTGAAAATGACTGGAATATGAAATACAATTGAATAAATCAGTCATAACCAGTCGAAATGGAGGTGAGATAAGTGCTTGCAGAAGAAAGATTCAGTGAAATTCTGAAATTAGTGAATGAACACAAGACAATCACTGTTCAGGAACTGACCGAGCTTCTGGATATGTCAGAGTCAACGATACGAAGAGATCTGACAACACTTCATAAAAAAGGAAAGCTGATCAAGGTACATGGTGGTGCAACCGCAGTCAATATGGCGCAGTACACCAGAGACGAATCTGTTGCAGTCAGACAGGATCTGAACATTGATGAAAAGGTGCAGATCGGAAAGTATGCATCATCTCTAATTGAAAAAGATGATTTTGTTTATATCGATGCCGGAACGACCACGGATTTCCTGATTGATTTCCTGACAGAGCAGGACGCTGTGTATGTGACAAACGGAATCATGCATGCGAAGAAGCTGACACAGAAAGGATGTATAGTTTATCTGATCGGTGGGGAATTAAAAGAAGCAACGCTGGCACTGGTCGGAGAGGAAGCAATGAAAACCCTGGGAAGATACCATTTCACAAAAGGATTTTTCGGAACCAATGGGATTCATATAGAGAGTGGATGCACCACACCGGATATCCGGGAGGCTGCGATCAAAGAGATGGCAATCTTAAGAAGCGCAAAGGCTTACATCCTTGCAGATTCAACCAAATTCGGTCAGGTAGCACCGGTAACATTTTCAGAACTGGATGCAGTGGACATCATTACAACAAAGCTTAAGGATGCTACATTTAACAAATATAAAAATATTGTGGAGGTTGCAAAATAATGATTTACACAGTGACATTTAATCCGTCTTTGGACTATGTGGTACAGGCAGATCAGCTGATCCCGGGAGAGATCAACCGGACAACAAGCGAACATATCTATCCGGGAGGAAAAGGAAACAACGTATCTGTGATCCTTTCCAATCTGGGACTTAAGAGCAAAGCGCTTGGATTCAAGGCAGGATTTACCGGAGATGTACTGGAAAAGATGCTGGAAGAGTTCGGATGTGAGACAGATTTTATCCCGTTAAAAGAAGGTAATAGCCGAATCAATGTAAAGATCAATGCAGGAACTGAGACTGAGATCAACGGACAGGGACCGGTTATCACAGAAGAAGCAATCCAGGCATTATATGAAAAGCTGGATAAGCTGGAAGAAGGCGATGTACTGATCCTTGCAGGAAGTATTCCGAATACTCTGCCGGAAGATATTTATGAGAGAATCCTGGAGAGACTTTCTGGAAAAGAAATCCGTTTTGTAGTGGATGCAACCAAGGATCTTCTTTTAAAAGTTATGAAATATCATCCGTTCCTGATCAAACCGAACAATCATGAGTTAGGTGAGATGTTTAACGTAGAACTGAAGAGAAAAGAAGACATCACCATTTATGCGAAGAAGTTACAGGCACTTGGAGCACAGCATGTACTGGTATCCATGGCAGGTGACGGAGCGATCCTTGTGACAAAGGATGGAAAAGTTTATGAGACCATGCCTCCGAAAGGAAAGGTTGTCAATTCTGTTGGCGCAGGTGATTCTATGGTGGCAGGATTTATTACCGGATATCTGAATACAAAAGATATGGAAAAAGCATTCCGTCTGGGTGTGGCGGCAGGAAGCGCTTCGGCATTCTGTTCGTGGCTCGCTACAAGAGATGAGATTGTTGCACTTCTTGGAGAACCGGCAGAAGTGTACCATATATAAAATCAAATGGGAGGAATGACAAGATGAAGATTACAGACTTACTCAAAAAGCAAAGTATTTGCCTCGATGGCAAGGCAGACTCCAAAGAGCAGGTCATCCGTGAAATGGTCGATCTGATGGCAGAAGGCGGGAACATCAATGACATTGACACCTATCGTGAAACCGTCTTTAAACGAGAAGAAGAAGGAACTACAGGAATTGGTGAAGGCATTGCAATCCCGCATGGCAAGACTGAAGCGGTAAGCGCACCGGGACTTGCAGCCATGGTACTCCCGGAGGGTGTAGATTACGATTCTCTGGACGGAGAACCGGTATACCTTATTTTCCTGATCGCAGCACCGAATACAGAGGACAATGTACATCTGGAAGTACTCAGTCGTCTGTCCATGCTTCTGATGGATGAGGATTTCAGAAACAAGCTGCTTCATGCAAAGGATGTTGATGAATTTCTTGCTTATGTTGATGCAGCCGAGAAAGAAAAATTCCCGGAAGAAGCAGAAGAAAAAGCAGAAGCTCCGGCGGATGCATCTGCAAAACCGTATCAGATCCTCGCAGTTACCGCATGCCCGACCGGTATCGCCCATACTTACATGGCGGCGGAAGGCCTGGAAAAGAAAGCGAAAGAAATGGGAGTTACTATCAAGGTAGAAACAAACGGATCTGGTGGTGCCAAGAACGTACTGACACCGGAAGAAATCGCTGCCTGTGACTGTATCATCATTGCAGCAGATAAAAATGTAGAAATGGCTCGTTTCGATGGCAAGCCAGTTATCAAAGTAAAAGTTTCCGATGGTATTCATAAATCTCAGGAATTAATCGAGAGAGCAGTAAAAGGTGATGGACCGATTTATCATCATGAAGGCGGTAAGGCAGCAAGCACTGCTTCCGAAGGAGATGAAAGCTTTGGACGTCAGATTTATAAACATCTGATGAACGGTGTTTCTAATATGCTTCCATTCGTTATCGGTGGTGGTATCCTTATTGCGATTGCCTTTTTGTTAGATGATTATTCTATCGATCCATCTAACTTTGGTATGAACACACCAATGGCAGCATTCTTTAAGACAGCCGGTGGTGTAGCATTTAACTTCATGCTTCCAATTCTTGCAGGATTCATTGCGATGAGTATTGCTGATCGCCCTGGTTTAATGGTTGGTTTTGCCGGTGGTGCAATCGCAAGTGCCGGAACAACATTTGCTTCTTGTTTTAATTCAGACATCACGGTAATTTCCGGTGGTTTCCTTGGAGCATTATTTGCAGGTTTTCTGGCAGGTTATCTGGTATTAGCTTTAGAAAAGATTACTGAGAAAATGCCAAGTTCCATGGATGGTCTCAGACCAATGTTAATTTATCCAGTTGCAGGTCTTTTATTAATCAGTGTGATTATGTTTGCAATTAACCCATTCTTCTCCTGGTTAAACCAGTTACTTGCTGATGCATTAAACTCCTTATCCGGAACAAACAGTATTTTACTTGGATTAATTATTGGTGGTATGATGTCCATTGACATGGGTGGCCCATTCAACAAAGCAGCATATGTATTTGGTACAGCTTCTTTAGCATACCAGACAGACGCAGGTTACATGATCATGGCAGCCGTTATGGTAGCTGGAATGGTTCCTCCAATCGCTATTGCCATTGCTTCATGGGTATTTAAAAACAAATTCACAGATAACGATAGAAAAACAGCACCAGTTAACGCAATCATGGGACTTTGCTTCATCTCTGAAGCAGCCATTCCATACGCAGCAGGAGATCCCCTCCACGTTATTCCTTCTTGTGTAATCGGTTCAGCAGTAGCCGGAGCGTTATCTATGGCATTCAAATGTACACTGATGGCACCTCATGGTGGAATCTTCGTATTCCCAGTAGTAGGAAATCCATTAATGTATATCATTGCTTTAGCAATCGGTTCCATCGTTGGAGCAGTTATGCTTGGCCTTTTAAGAAAGCCAGTAGAAAGCAAGTAGTCCCGATTGTTCGAATAATGATAAAACAATAATAAACAAACGAACAATAAACGTATAATAAGTGACAGGCAAATGTCTAATAACATGTAAACATGTTGCCGTTAGTCATTGACTGGTATCTTAGAGAATATCTATCATGAAGATACCGGCCAAAGATAAAAAAAACAATTTCTTAATTTAGTTGCTATAAATGAAGAAGAAATCTCAGAAACAGTGGAAAATTACTATTTCTGGGATTTCTTCTTTTTTGACATTTATTGACTTTCTTATATAAAAAAATTATAATGTAAATAACTATTAAAAGTCGTATAAGTCATATAAAAATATTTTCCCAGCAAGAATGCCGGGACATTCTTGAATTAAGCGCTTTAAATATGATTTGTATTCCAGATAACAATACATTTATATATTTGATTATGAATGTCAGAAAGCATTTTTGAATATACTATATATGAATGTTTGTTTTCGAAAAAAGTAACTGAAAAGAGGAGGGAATGACATGAGATATGAAATCAGCGAAGTCGTAAAAAAAGACCAGGTTATGGAATTGGTTTTTGGTAACTGCAGTAAGCCGAGAGATTTACTGGGACGACATTTTATCTTACAAGGACAGGTTATCTCTGCCTATCATCCAGATGCGGTAAAGATGGAAGTTATTTCAGAGGATGGCGAGCGTTATCCTATGGATACTGTAGAAAGACAGCCAGTATTTTCACTGTTTCTTCCTCATAAAAGACCATTCTCTTATCAGATACATATGACGTTTCATGATGGAAATACTTATATAAGTAGTGATCCATACAGTTATGAAGGGTTGATTACGGAAGAAGAAGAAAAATTATTCTCAAAAGGAAACTGGACAGAAGTTTATCATAAGATGGGCTGTCATAAAGTAAAACTTGGAAATACAGAAGGAATGTATTTTGCAGTATGGGCACCAGGAGCAAGGCGTGTCAGCGTAGTTGGTGATTTTAATTATTGGAATGGGATGTTATATCCGATGCACAAAATGGAGAACTCCGACATTTTTGAACTGTTTATTCCAGGACTTTCCTGTGGACAGTTTTATAAATTTGAAATAAAAAATGTACAGGGTGACATAATACAGATGGTTGACCCATATGCCGTAATGAATGAGGAAAAGGAAAACGGCGCGTCAAGAATGTTTGATCTTGGGCGATTTCGCTGGGAGGATTCGAGATGGCTTTCCAAACGATATCATGGAAATGTTTTTAAGACACCGATGTCTGTGTGTGAAGTACGGATTAGTGAATTAGATTCCCCGGATGAGAAAGTACAGGAAATTGTGCAGGATATGGGGCATACACATATTTTACTCCGAGGCACACCGGAGAGAGCGAAACTCGGAGTGGAAAGAGGATTTTTTGAGCCGGCATTTTACGGGAACACACCGGATACAATGCGATTTTTTGTGAACCGTTCACATAAAAGAAATATTGGAGTTATGTTAGAAATATCACCAGAATATTTAACAAGAGCAGTACATCTTTTTGAGAAAAAACATCCGCAGGCAGTCAACTATCTTCTTGCTAATATCTTGTTCTGGATAAAAGAATATCATATCGATGGATTTGTATTTCGGGGATTGAGTGAGAATTCTTCTGATTTTCTTGAGAAAGCAAAAGAAGTAATAAAAAAAGAAGACAACAGTGTACTGTTCATTGGGGAAGAAATAAAAGGAAAACAGACAAGAGACTTCTTTGACTTTGAATGGAATATGGAATTAAAAGCAGGAGTGGAAGAATATCTTGGAACAGATTTTGAGAAGAGACAGGGAAAATATTTCTGTCTTTCACAACCATTGATGAAGGGAGATTTCTCTAATACACTGCTTTTACTTAATAAAGAGAAAAATAATCTTTTTGATGAATCTCTCATTGACAAGAAGCCTTCATGTGATTATGATAAGTTAACAGGAGTCAGGATGTCTTATGGCTATCTGATGGGAGTGCCCGGAAGAAAGGCGTGGGATCTTCATTCACATGAAAATATTTCTTCGCAGGAATATGTGAAGTCCCTGATTCGGATTTATCAGGAATATCCTGCCCTTTATGAGTATGATCCACTGAGAGCTTCTTTTGAGTGGATTAACGGGATGGATGCGGAGTCCTCTGTATTAAGATTTATGAGAAAGTCACCGTCAGGCAGAGATAATCTGCTATTTATATGTAACTTTGGCACAGAAGAGAAAGAGAACTGCCAGGTAGGTGTTCCGAAAGCTGGAAAGTATACAATGATTTCGAATAGCGATGCTGTGGAATTTGGCGGCGAAGGCAGAGACGAGCATCAGGAAGTTCAGGCGGTCTCTGAATGTTGGGATTTGAGACCATACTCCATTAAAATATCTGTGCCGCCACTGGCGACATTGATTTTTAAGTTTTAAAGGGTTTTATATATATTTATAATATTAGATATGAAATAGTGGTATGTGTTTGAAAGTGTTTTTTTATAAAGCGAGATGTGCAGATTGTTTTTTGTTTTTTCGATATGTACTAGAGCATTTTTCAAACACGCTATAGGAAGAGAAAGGTGTGTTTAATAATGAAAGAAGATTGTATATTCTGTAAGATTGCAAAAGGAGAGATTCATTCTGCTACGGTTTATGAAGACAGCCATTTCACAGTAATTCTTGATGTGAATCCGGCAACAAAGGGACATTGTCTCATTATCCCTAAGGAACATTTTGACAATATTTATGATTTAGATGGAGAGACAGCTGGCAAGTTATTTGCATTGGCTACCTGTATCGCAAGAGCAATGAGAGATGCGTTAAAGTGTGACGGGCTGAACCTTGTTCAGAATAATGGAGAGATTGCAGGACAGACTGTAAATCATTTCCACTTACATCTGATTCCTCGTTATGAGGGAGATGGACTGAATCTTAACTGGCCACAGCAGGAGATTTCTGCGGAGCAGTTAGAAGAAATCAGACAGTCAATTAAGAAATCTATCTAATTATTCATTAATTGCTTATGGTAAAATTCTGGAAATTTACATTTTGTAAGTATTGATGGTTTTCCGGAATGTTGTTTACAAAGGTGATTCAAAGTATCTGCTTTATAAATATCAGATAGTTTGGATGAAAAAATAATTAGGGATATTTATAGTAATTTTTACAATAATTTCAGTAATAGAAAGGACAGAGTATGGGTAAATTAGATTTTAAGCCGGGTAATATGTTATACCCTCTTCCGGCGGTTATGGTATCGGTGAGAGATAAAGAGGGAAATGATAATATTATAACAGTGGCCTGGACAGGAACGGTATGTACCAATCCACCCATGCTCTACATTTCTGTTCGCCCAGAGAGACATTCCTATAAAGCGTTACATGAAACAGGGGAATTTGTTGTAAACCTCACTACGGAAAAGATTGCAAAAGCAACCGATTTCTGTGGTGTCCGTTCCGGAAGGGATATGGACAAGTTTGAACAGACTGGTCTGATTAAAGGGGAAGCAAAGAAAATTAATGCTCCTGTCATTGAGGATAGTCCGGTAAATATCGAGTGCCGTGTCAGAGAGGAAGTGGCACTTGGTTCTCACACGATGTTTATAGCAGATGTTGTTCATGTGACAGTGGACGATTCCTATATGGATGAGAGAGGAACGTTTCATTTAGAAAAAGCAGCACCAATTGTATATTCTCACGGGACATATTTTGGGCTGGGAGAATCTTTGGGGACATTTGGATATTCTGTTCGTAAGAAGAAAAAAAAGAGAAAAAATAGATAAATTAAAACATTTATTTTGTAATAATTTCTGATTTACAATAAATCGGGGAATATGATATAATAAAATGATTCTAGGTTTAATTTGAATTATGAAGAAAAGTACATATTTGTTTGAGATATAAAATATCATGACAGGAATTTTTGAAACAGGATTACAGGTAGTTTATAACTATTCAGATAAAAATAACCATATAAGAGAAGACATCGGGAATACGTCTTTGTAAACGGATTATGAATAGTTACGATAATTTTATTTTTATTTTGAATTCATTTTTGTGTAGAGAGTAATCTTTGGAATAGAAATTCCATTTTTTTGGTTGATATTTTATTATCCGATTTTTTGAAATGAAAATATTTTGATTAAAAATCTGTTATTTGGATTTTTATGTTTAAAATGAAAATAATTTGAATAGAATTTGTTATTTGGAATTTTGTACAAAATAGAAGTTCCTTATTTGAATTTGGAAATTCAGATAGAAATATTTTGGATTTGATTTGTTTAAATTCCTATATTTATATAAAAATATTTTAGTTAGGAATTTATTACTTGAATTTTTTTTACATAGAAGTTTTTACTTAGAATTTATTTAGTTTTACTTAAGTTTGAAAATTAGTGTTAAGAATAATAACGTTTAGAATAGATTATAGAGGTGCGAAATGGAACAGTATATTATTAAAGGTGGTAATCCGTTAGTTGGTGAAGTTGTAATTGGTGGAGCAAAGAATGCAGCATTAGGAATTCTGGCAGCTGCCATTATGACTGATGGAGAATGTTTAATTGATAATATGCCGAATGTTAGAGATACCAATGTTCTTTTACAGGCAATGGAAGGCATTGGAGCAACGATTGACCGTAAGGGAGATAATGAAGTTGTAATCAGTGGAAAGAATATCGATTCTACTGGAGACTTAATTGTAGATAATGAATATATTAGAAAAATCAGAGCTTCCTATTATTTAATTGGAGCTTTACTTGGTAAGTATAGAAAAGCACAGGTTGTTCTTCCGGGAGGATGTGATATCGGAAGCCGTCCAATCGACCAGCATCTGAAAGGTTTTCGTGCGCTTGGTGCTTATGTGGATATCGAGCATGGCAAGATTATCGCAGAAGCAGAGCGTCTGATCGGAAAGCACATTTATTTTGATGTGGTAAGCGTAGGAGCTACGATCAACGTTATGATGGCAGCATCGATGGCAGAAGGACTTACGATCCTTGAGAATGTGGCAAAAGAGCCTCATGTTGTCGATGTGGCAAACTTCCTGAACAGTATGGGAGCGAACATTCGTGGAGCAGGTACGGACGTGATCAAGATCCGCGGTGTATCCCGCCTTCATAAGACAGATTATTCTATCATTCCGGATCAGATCGAAGCCGGCACATTTATGTTTGCGGCAGCAGCAACCAGAGGTGATGTGACTGTTATGAATGTCATTCCGAAGCATCTGGAAGCTACGATTGCAAAGCTTGTTGAGATCGGATGTGAAGTAGAAGAATTTGATGATGCAGTGCGTGTTGTGTCCAAAGGAGATCTTCATAATACACAGGTGAAGACTCTTCCATATCCGGGATTCCCGACAGATATGCAGCCGCAGATCGGTGTTACACTTGCTCTTTGTAAAGGGACAAGCACGATTACAGAAAGTATTTTCGAGAATCGTTTCAAATATCTTTCAGAACTTGCAAGAATGGGTGCAAATGTCAAGGTTGAAGGCAATGCAGCGACTATCGAAGGCGTAGATAAATTCTCGGGAGCAAGGGTCAGTGCACCGGATCTTCGTGCAGGAGCAGCACTTGTGATTGCAGGAATGGCCGCAGATGGCATTACGATCGTAGATGACATCGTATATATCCAGAGGGGATACGAACGTTTTGAAGAGAAGCTCAGAAGTCTCGGTGCAGTGATCGAGAGAGTTTCTACAGAACGTGAGATCCAGAAATTCAAGTTAAAAGTAGGTTAAGACAGGAATTCCTGTTTTGATAGAACATATTTCCCAAAATGTATATTGACGGAAGCTATGGACAGTGTTATGATGTGTAGCGGTAACAATTAAATACGCTTTCTCTTATTCAGAGTGGTGGAGGTACAAAGGACCTGCGAAGCCACGGCAACCCCGGTAAGCCGGAAGGTGCCAACCTGAGCGAGCAATCGAACAATAAGAGGATTGTTTACAGAATTTAAACAGTCCGATTGTACGGGCTGTTTTTTATGTGATTTATAACCGTTGTATAAGTACAAAAGGAGAAAAACATGGAGAAAATTTTATTTACTTCTGAATCTGTAACTGAAGGACATCCTGACAAAGTCTGCGACTCTATTTCTGACGCGATCCTTGACGCTATGATGGCACAGGACCCAATGAGCCGTGTTGCATGCGAGACAGCTACTACTACAGGTCTTGTACTTGTTATGGGTGAGATCACAACAAAGGCAAATGTTGATATCCAGAAGATCGTTCGTGATACGATCCGTGAGATTGGATATGACAATGCTGATTATGGTTTTGATGCAGATACCTGTGCAGTTATCACAGCTCTTGACAAACAGTCCACAGATATCGCTATGGGTGTTGACAAGGCGCTTGAGCAGAAAGAGGATAACATGAACGAGGATGAGCTGGATTCCATCGGTGCCGGTGACCAGGGTCTTCAGTTTGGTTATGCTTCCAACGAGACTGAGGAGTATATGCCTTATGCCATCAACATGGCTCATAAGCTTGCTCAGCAGCTCACAAAGGTTCGTAAAGATGGTACTCTGAAATACTTAAGACCGGATGGTAAGACACAGGTTACTGTTGAGTATGATGAGGCTGGAAAGCCGAAGAGAATCGATGCGGTTGTATGCTCTACACAGCATGATCCGGATGTGACTCAGGAGCAGATCCATGAGGACATCAAGAAATATGTTTTTGACGCGATCATCCCGGCTGATATGGTTGACGCGGATACCAAATATTTCATCAACCCGACAGGCCGTTTTGTTATCGGCGGACCTCACGGTGACAGTGGTCTGACAGGACGTAAGATCATCGTTGATACCTACGGTGGAACAGGACGTCACGGCGGCGGTGCTTTCTCCGGCAAAGACCCGACCAAGGTGGACCGCAGCGGCGCATACATGGCGCGGTACATTGCAAAAAATCTGGTGGCGGCAGGCATCGCCGAGCGCTGCCAGGTCACGCTGGCCTATGCCATCGGCATGGCAGAGCCGGTCATGGTCGAGGTGGACACGTTCGGCACCTGCCCTCTGTGCGCCGATGATTGCCTTGCCAAAGCTGTGCGGCAGGTCTTTGACCTGACCCCTGCGGGTATAATCGAAACGCTCGACCTGCAAAATCCGTTCTACGCCCGCACGGCGGTCGGTGGGCACTTTGGCCGCGAGGACTTCCCGTGGGAGCGTGTGGACAAGGTCGGCTTGCTGCTGAACGCGATTTTGTGATATGAACGGCGTCACAAAAGAGCAGATCGCCGCTGCCAAGCGCATGACGGCGATAGAATTTCTGCGCCGCTACCGACCGAACGACCTTGTGAAAAGCAGCGCCCGCGGCGAGTTTGAGCTGCGCAGCCACGACAGCTTCAAGATCAACGGCGAAAGCAGCGTCTGGCACTGGAAAAGCCGCGGCATCGGCGGCAAGTCGGCGCTGGATTATCTGATTTATGTCGAGGGTGTTCGGTTTGTCGAAACCGTGAAACTGCTGTGTGAGGAAAATCCGGACTATATCGCCCCCGCGCACAAAAGCATAGAAGGAGAGCGTCTACCCTTTGCCCTGCCTGCCGCTGCACCGAACAATGACCGCGTTGTGCAGTATTTGTTGGGTCGCGGCGTCTCGATTCCCGTAATCAATTACTGCATTGAACAGGGCATTCTGTACGAGAGCGTGCCCTATCACAACTGTGTGTTTGTCGGCAAAGATGAGCAAGGACAGCCAAAATATGCCGCCCTGCGCGGAACGTACCAGTACGGAAGGCCGTTCAAGGCCGAAGCGCCGGGCAGCGATAAGAGGTACGGCTTTTGTATTCCTCCAACCGCCGAAAGCGATACTGTGGCCGTGTTTGAAGCCGCCATTGACGCGATGGCTGAGATGACACTGGCGGGTAGTGCCGCCGATAAATATCGCCTGTCGCTGGGCGGCATTTATGTGCCGGAGCAAAGCCATACCATAAAGCCGCCGGCTGCGCTGGAAGAATTTCTGCGCCGGCACCCGCACGTTGTCCGCATGGAACTGTGCCTGGACAACGACCCGCCAGGACGCACGGCGACCGCCGCGCTGGCCGAGCATTATGGCAAGCAATATGCCCTTACCATCCGTTTGCCGCAACCAGACGGTGCAGACTACGGTGACCTGGCGCAGATGGCCATGCGGCAAAAGGCGTTAAAGCGAGAGCGGGCAGAAATTGCCCGGTGAAAGGAGAAAAAGTGTCGAAAAAAAGCAAACAAAATACGCACCCTAAAATGGAGTTGTTCGGTCACGATGGCAACATCTTTGCCATCCTTGGCCGTGCCTCGCGGTTGCTGCGCGAAAACGGGCAGCGCGACCAGTCCAAAGAAATGTGTGAGCGGGTCTACGGCTGCCACAGCTATGATGACGCGCTCTTTATCATCTCCGAGTATGTGGAAACTGAATTGTCCGATCCTGACCATATGGCTGCACGGGAAAAAACACCAAAACCAAAAGAACGAGGTGATGCCCGATGAACATAGCGAACAAAACAAGAAAGAAGGAATGCGATTGACGAATACTGAAAACGATCTTTTTTCGTCCGGCTTTGTCCTGCCCGAACACCGCGGCGGTGACGGCTGGACGATCTTACACGGCGATGCGTTGGACATTATCCCGCATTTCCAGCCCGGCGCGTTCGACGCGGTCATCACCGACCCGCCC
>ENA-OOZA01000795-OOZA01000795.1-human-gut-metagenome-genome-assembly--contig:-NODE-795-length-17625-cov-1.704667_pt1 | contig 17625 bp, 9 predicted proteins | sample MGYA00241703_ERZ501378 | MGnify/ENA primary metagenome ERZ501378 (study PRJEB25962, sample SAMEA2042916) | human gut metagenome | biome: human gut; feature: human-associated habitat; material: faeces...
ATAACGTATGGCTCGGCGGCAACACCGTTGTCTGCCCTGGCGTTCATATCGGAAGCAACGTTGTCATCGGTGCCGGAAGTGTTGTAACAAAAGATATCCCAGACTGGTCCATCGCTGCTGGCAATCCATGCAAAGTGATCCGCAACATTACAGAAGACGACAAGCGACTTCTGTTTCACAATGAAGAAATCGATGATGAAGCCTGGGCTGATATCACATCAAGAATGAGTTTCTAATTATTTTTTGCATAATCACAAAGGACAGGGATATGTTTTCCCTGTCCTTTGTTGTTTTATTTTTGATATTTATATGATTCTTCAATTGCGTGAATCAGATCTACAATTAGCCTATTATATGGCGCTGCTACATTATAGAGCTTTGCCTGCTCTACAATTGCACCGTTAATTGCATCAATCTCTGTTTTCCTGCAGTTCATGACATCCTGTGACATGGACGAGTATCCTTTTCCTGCATCCTCACATACATGATGTACCATATTTAACACTTCCATATAAGAAAAATGTGTACCATCTGCTTCTGCAACATCAACTGCCTCACAGATCATTTTTTCAGCAAAATCCCACGCATAATGGTTATCGATCATGGAACGAATCGGAGAACGTGTGATTGCTGTGAAAGTATTTATAGACAGGTTTACAAAAAGCTTGCTCCATATGATACGCTGAATATCATCAGAAATTTCTACTGCAAATCCACTTTCCTCAAGCAGATTTGAAATAATCTGCAGATTGCTGTTTTCTTTTAGATTGCTGCCTATAGTTGTTGCACCTGTTCCGCTGTGACGCACATGACCGTTTCCATTGTTAACAGAATTATGTTTGCTTGTTCCAATAATAATATTTTTCTTAACAACATATTGTTCAATCTTGCGATCATTTCCTGCTCCATTTTGCAGTGTCATTACAAGCGTATGTTCCCCAAACAACTTGCGATTTGTTTTCAGCGCATCTTCCGTATACGTAGACTTGACAAATACAATTACAAGATCTGCATCTTCCTTGTACTCACCAGATAAGCAGGCACGAACTGATGAGAAATGCTGCTCTGTTCCATCCTCTTCTGACACTGTAATTCCATTCTTATTAATTGCGTCTACCTGTGGCTGGTAGCTATCAAGCATAATGACCTCATTGTGTCGGCTTAAATAAGCACCATAGAGGCATCCCATAGCTCCCGCACCAATAATTACAATCTTCATATTTCATTACCTCTCATTTTTAACCGTATGTTATATTTTCAAAAACACCCTCACGGGCTGCTGCACAGAGAAAATTGTTTGGTTTTCCATTTCCTCTGCGCAGTTTTTACATTTGTGAGTGTGTGCCACTGGGGACACGAATTGAGCCAGCAGACCCCGATAAAAGGCCAGCGGACCTGTCCCCTTGGTCAACTGATTATTTCTGTAAATTCACACCGTCAAAATGTCACTTTTCATCAAAGTCTCTTGTGGAAATTATTCCATCATAAAATTTTGCATTGGTATAGATCAGGTAATCTGATACATCCTCTATTAAAGCAGTCCCAGACTTGTTCGCAAGATGCGCTGTTAATATTACCTTATAATTGGCATATTGAGCCTGAGCACCTAGATCTTCAAGTGCTTTATCTGACTTGACAAAATAGGAGAAATCAATCTTAAGCGGTTCGGTGGCAAGATTTTGTACCTGCGCGGATGTCAATGGTATCTCAAACTCATACTTTTGGTCAGAATTTTTTGAACTTCCTTTATTTACACTTTCTGATGTAATTGATGTGATGTAATCTGACATGTTCACATCCGTATATTTACCACTGTTGTCTTTCTTCTGCAATTCAAGACTTCCTATCAGATAATAAGGATAAGATTCGTCTTCTTCCTCTGTCGTGTTCAGTCCTGCTATATCCGTCGCATTATAAATACCCTGTGTCGTAATAGTAACTCCATCTTTATCAGCCACCTCTTTTCCATTAATACCAAGCTGGCTTACATTTCCATCATTTGATACGGTGTCATATGCATAATAATTTATTCGCACTGAGTTTATCTTTTCGCGATAGAATTTTTGACTGTTTTCATTTGAATCATTCATTAAACTTCCGTCAAGACTGTTTTCACTATAGGCAATTGCCGCATTCACCGAAAATGTAATTCCGGATGTTAAATCATTCCCCTTTCTCATAGGAAACTGGGCATCCATCTCTCCTGCATAGTTTAATCTCAGCTGTGCTTCTATATTCACATTTGAGAAATCAACACCTTTTTTGTTTTTCACAGTAACATACAGTACTCCATTAGAAACCTCATATGTATAATCCTGCTCCACAAGTGTATTCTCACCAAGTTTTACCGAAGATACCCTTATATCCTGCGTCAGGATCTGATCTGTTCCTGTATCGTCCTGGCTTGTATTATGCATTCGAACCGCAAACCGGAAATAAACCGGATCATTCTTGGCATAGGTTTCGAATTGACTCTTATATTCGTCCGGAACCTTAACCTTTGCTTTCAGAAGCAGATCAATCGCATCATTTGTTCCGCTTTTGACAATAGTAGTTTTATCCTTTCCTTCCGGTGTGATGGACACATCACTTACCTTATAGAAATCTCCAAGTGTATACGTGTTCTGAGTTTCTCCCCCACGCTTTCTTGAAGGCAATGCAGACGGATTTGAACTTGTCATTTTGTCAAGCCCCAGTGTTGCATTCTGTGTGATGACTCCGGCCTCTTCCTGACAATTTACTGTAAGGTAATAAACTTCACTTACCTTTACTTCATCTATTCCGGTTTTTCCGTCAATAACCAGTGTGTAGTACGTTGTATCTGCCGGATCATCAGAACTCTTTGGACCATAATAGTCATACTTATTACCATTCCAGATTCTAATTGTCGCATTTTCTCTAGATGAAACTTTTTTCAGTGTACCGTTTGAAGCTTTATCATCTACTTTCAGCGGAAGCAGATCCGAAAGATAGACCGATGCATACTTATTTTTCGAGGAATCCTCAAGATTATTAAACTTCAGAACTGCATCCTGTTTGTTCTCTGTACTTTCCAGTGCAGTTCCATTTCCGGTAAAGAAAGTGCTTCCTGCTTCCCGCCGGTTCATATCTATCAGAGTATATCTGGTTGATGCATTTCCAAGTGATCCTTTTGCATCTCCAAGCTTCACCTGCTTATCGTAACTCCATAGGAAATTCGTGCCTGCAGCAATATTCGCATTCCATTCATCTGCAGTCCAGATATAAGAATATGTCAGCTGTGCCGTAAAATCTCCCTTATAATTTGCCAAAATCGCAGCATTTGTGGTGTAAGCGGAATCATATGCACTGCTGCCATTAAGCATCTTAATAGAAAACTCTGTCTGGAGGATTTTCTTTACCACAACCGGAATAAACAGATGATAACCTTCTTTATCATTACCCGGATTTGTGTAATACACATCCAGTACCGTGAACTGATCATTCTGGTTGTCGTGAGCTCCGGCTCTGACAGAAACAGAACCATCATTGTTAACGATCAGTGTAGAGTCCGTCGTTTTAATAAACTTATTGCCATTCCAGTGATAGGTGGATGCCGTCATAGACTTATACTGAGTTTTATCTGCAGTTGCAGAGCTGATTCCTGTCTGGTCACAGTTTGTCAACACAGAAATATACTCGTGGACCATCTGAGTAATTTCTGAGCTTTTAGATGTATCGATCACCAGAACTCCAAAATCCTCCACTCCCGTATATTCTTCCGCTTTGCTCTCACTAGCTGTAAAGTATGCAGATATACGATTCTTGTAGTCACCATTTTTAGGATCAAACTTTTCAGCCACATTGGCAAGTGTGTTATTTTTATTATATTTCACACGGTTATACTGCTTCTGATATGGCGTCTGAGTGGTACTGTCCGTCAAATCTGAAACAATGCTGCTCTTTGCAGAATCAGATACTCCATCACTGGTCAGTATGTTTCCTTTTCCTGCCTCAGCTGAAGGATACACTGTAAGGTTGGATACAGGATTGGTGACAACGGATGGTATTGTATCCGTCTGAAAGCTGCTGTTAAGATAATCGGCAAAAATTACATAATTATCTTTGTTTGTGTTTCCGTTGCATTGAATAATGTTGTTTTGAATCTTTTTTGTCACAAACGTTGCATCATTATTTCCATTTAGCTCATATGGATAATTTCCACCTTTGAGAGACAAACCAACAATTTGAATCGGTCTTAGCATGGTCTGATTGGTTGGATCTTTCTTTGCCCCCACGATTAATCCCAGATAACCCCCACGATATTGTTTACTATCCGTCATAGAGACAGAAGAATATGGTATATTCTGTTCCGGTTTTTCATCATTAAGGCCAATTACTGCTTTAAAATCAGAAATTTCCTTACCATTACTTGTGAATTTACCGGAATATGTCTTATTGCTCGTAGATTCGTTATTGTATTCATACGTATAGCTTAATTTTGCTTTTTCATCGCAATAAACACCTAACGTCAGATTTTCTGCTGAAATATTATAGCCTAATATTATCTCGTCGGACATTAAGATACCACTACCCTCTTTATTTGCTCCAAGGAGCATCCCTGTTGCACCCGCTACGCTATCATTCTTTTTTGATGGATTTTTGATACTATTTGGATCATTAGCATTGCCAAGAAGATAGTTTCCCTTTAACTGTGTTACCGCAACATTACAGTCTTTATTTATAAAATTCTTAACTTTCAACTGGCTATTATTATATGCCTGTCCAAGTACCAGGCCTGTTACTCCGTCCGATATGACATTGACATTTGTCATTGTTAAATTTTCTAATGTTATATTATATACACTGCTTCCGATCACTCCTCCGATTCTTGGTGAACCAGAATAGGATGCAGCACCCTGTGAGTAAATGTCCAGATTTGAAATGGTTGTATCCGTTAATGTAGAGTTCTGATTCTGGTTATTTCCAATAATACCACCACCGCAACCGGCATTTAACACAGCGCAACGATTAACAGTGATCGTATTCGCAGTTGTTTTACTTGATGAATATCCTGCTACCAGACCACAGGTAGGTGTCAGATAATAATCTTGCAGACTTTTATAAGGGCTGCTATATGACATACTTAAATCTACTTCAACAACCGTATCCTCTATATTAACATTCTCGACTTTCAAGCTGCTTGTATTTGTATATGAGCCAACAACCCCGCCCAGTCCATAGTTACAGTTAAAAGCAAATCGCGGGCCATAAATACGAAGGCTCTGAACGGTAACATTATTCACAGTCATATCGCCACCATAATAATATCCAACAATTCCACCGCCACCACTGTAACCCTTTATTTTTGCATTATCTTTTGCCGTAGTTTCATTAGGTTGACTCTTATTAACAGTATACATCTCCAGGCAGGCATCGTTTACCAAGCCAATGTCTGAACCAGATAACGCTGTCGTTCCAGAAACTGTCATTGCTTTACCATCATTTCTGTACGTTCCAACAAATCCGCCCGCAGAATAGCCGCCTTCCACTTTGATCTTGTCATAGGTGCAATTGCTAAATGTATAGGGTCCTACTACAGAGCTTACCTCAGTCAATCCAGTAGCACTCGTTCTACTGGACTTTCCGATAACTCCATAAAATCCACCGCTGTATTTTGATCCGGTTACGGTCAGATTCTCTGCTTTGACATTTTGAAATGTCACTATCTGATTATTGCTATTGCTTCCGTTTGCTGTCATTCCAGCGAAACCACCGGCAGATGCTTCCCCTATATAAACATGGCTTTTCTCTGTTCTGTCATCCTGATAGGAAATACAGGCGATACCTGAAATGGTCAGATATTTCACCGTAGTTGTATCACTGATATTGATGACCGGAAACAAGCCGATTCCCTGTGCCCACCAGCCACCATTTCCTTCGGAAGCGTATTCCTTTACATTTCTGGCAAGTGTGATTGTACGGTTCTGTGTACCATTGTCACCCACCGTTCCTTTTGTCTTTATACATCTCTTCAGAATATCCGGTATGTTATTAGTTTTCGTGTTATTATCCTGATATGTCGTACCAATTCCACGAAAACCGTTTCCATACTCGCGCATATCGCAGTCATCATTAAAGATTACTTTATACGCCGGCACTGTTTTGCCGGGAGTAGCACTAAGCTTTGCAGCATTTTTTGAAGAAGCATATTGGCTTACAAGGTAAGATACCTGTCCGGTCGTCAGCTTATTATTAACACCACCCCAGTACTTGTTATCTGTTTTGTCTCCGCTATCTAGCACCGATTTTCCCACATCCGCATAATTACCAGTTCTGCTTCGTCCATACAGGTAAGCATCGTTGTTATATGTGATTGTCCCCTCATTTCCGCTGCCTCCACCGGCACCAGAATTTACAATGGCAGATAATACCCATAGCTGCTGTTCAGAAGCAACACTGATATCTGATAATGTAACTGTCAATTTATCGTTTTCAGTAAGTTGCGGAATTGAATAGTTCTTGTCTGTATTCTCCAGTTTTATTCCTTCTGAGCATGCATATCCATCCAGCACACGACCTACAAAAGGATTGCGATAGTAGAAATCTTTAGCAGTATCATTTCCATACTCACTCAAACCAGATCCTTTAATATTTCGAAAGATAATTCCACCGCCTGATTCCAGATTTCCTCCGATCAGTCCCACATAACCACCGATGTCAACAAGATTTACATTCCCATTACCTTTGTTTACATTTATTTTATCTGTTGTAAGTCCGTTTAGTTCTACATTATCAATGATGTTATCTCCACCAACAATATAGCCAATGACACCTCCAAAGAAGGACTGTTTATCACGTTCCTGACTCGCCGCCTGTGCTTCAATCGTAATTCCCATTGGATTACAGCTTTCAGAGACTCCTGTTGTCTGACCAGCAGCCCCGTTTTCACTACCATTTGCTGTTCTGCCACCAAACTCCAGAACCAGGTCTTTCACTACACTTCCCTGGCTGAATGCAATCAGTCCACCAAACGTCTTCGTTGTTCCCTGAGCGGTAATATAAATCTTCGGATAGGAACCATCCTCCGCTTTATTACCGACAATTACTCCACTGAATGTATTCGTATCAGGATTTGAACCTCCCAATCCATAAAATGAATTTGATAAATCAATGTCATTCTGGATCTGATAGTAGGCATTTCTCATGTAAGCCCGGACATCCTCTTTTTGCAATCCTGTTGTATCCTCGGCAGCTTTCCATATTTCGCCGGATGTATACTCATAGTGACCGGCCTCTGGAGTCGAATCGTGAGCCGATAAAGATGCCTTCTTATTTATAACATTTTTAGGGAGATTAACTTTCCATCCGGTACTGTTGCCACTTGCAATAAATGCTGCTACCGTTTCCAGCTGTGCTCCGGAAGTGATCTGAAACGGATCATCATATGTTCCACAGCCTTCCAGAATATCTGCACTCTGTAAGTTGATGTCCAGTTCGTGATAATAGGCATTTCCCTTACTATTTTCTGCTGTTGCGACATAACGTAAATACTTTCCATTTGCAAAACAAGTCTTATCTGTCGAACTTTCAGATGTTGTCTTTAAAATACCATCTACAACATACTCCGGTCTATTGATATCGCCAAGGTAATAATACTGCTGTCTCGGATTTCGTCCACTTTCTGTATTGGATATTTCCAAACCATAAGTAACATTTCCAGTCCATGCGTTTCCACTTTGCTTCACGGTGTCATCTTTTGTAAATGTATAAGAACCGGAAGAGGCCTTATCTGTTGGAGCATATTGGAAAGAATGCAAAAAAGTAGCCTTTGTGAAAATTGACTGCGTAGTATGATAGAGCAATCCATCTGATTTTCCACTGGCTGTACGCGCATCCAATTTCATATTCTGAAAAGAGACATTCATGTTAATGGCAGTCTCATTTCCGATATTTCCAAATAAGCTTGTGGCTGCCTGTGTTCTGTTGTGTGTTTTATACTGATCAGATGTGGTAACATTTTTTATGTTCAAAGTGGTGTTACGACTTGCTGTATTTACAAGCAAAGGTGCATAGTCATCCTTCTCCACACCATCCACATAAATTCCATTTAAGGTCAGTCCATCAATCTGGATTGTCGCAGGATACAGAATGTTCTGTGTAACTTTTCCTTCCATGGTACCAACCACCAGCAGACCACTATTTCCCTCTGCTGTCTGTCCAATAGATCCGGACAGCTTTGAACCGTTTTTCACTGTGATCCCTGCTGCATATGTGTCCTGGCTGGTCAGATTCTGGAAAAGACCTGTCTGCATCATGTAATGCTGCTTTTCTGAGTTATTCAGTGTCTTGTTGTTATTCTCATATGAGTTGATCTTGGCATAATCAAAGATGATCTCTGCGCTGTCAATGTTTATTTTTCCAACATAATCAATCGGGTAATAGGATAAACCTGTCAGATCTATTTTTCCTGTAACAGTTCTTACCTTTGTGTAAGTATCTTTATCCTCTACTCTGAAATAATCTTTGATATTCCATTCCGCATTCTGACCTAATGTCCACATGATCAGTTCGTCACCAGATTCGATATCGCCCACTGCCTGCTCATACTGATCCAGATTGTAATAATAACGCGTATGCGGATTCTGATAATCCTGATTAAGCTGCTTCTGATAAGTATTGCAGTTCTCTTGATTCAGTTTCTTATGATTTTCTGTCGCAATGGAAACCACGCCATTTCCGTAAGTACCCATAGAAATACCCACAAGCTCATCAAAATAGTTTCCACTGCTCAGTTTTACCTGCACAGAAGAATCTACCTGATATGCTGCTTTGGAATTCATCTGCAGATAAAGGGCACAGTTGTCCTCCTTGTCCTCTGTGCTGCGGTAATCATCTCCGCGGCATACTAACAAAGCGCTCGGTGTATCATCTGCGCTCTTTCCTGTAAAAAAGACGCCTGCTCCATATTTGATTCCATATTTTTCAGCACTCTGACCGGCACTCTGGCTTTCATCAGGCTCTTTTACGATCCAGTGTCCGCCTGTCTCATAGACAAGACCGCCAAAACCGGCATTCCCTGCATTCAATGTTGCATTTGAAACTGACAGTCCACTTACCATAAAATCTACGTTATGCCAGTCGTAACCGAGAAAACCACCTGTGGACTCTGTCGCAGCACTGGATGTGTCAAATCCATTCACAGTAAAACCATTCGCCGTAATTGTAATCTTACTATTGGTACCTTCTTTCGTCTCCACTGCCGCAAGGATTCCGCCTGTTTTTGATACAGTGCCTGACTGAGTTACGGAAATGGTGGCTTTTTTTTCTGCTCCATTTCCAATTGATGAATTGTTCAGTGCAATGCTGCCGCCATCTGGACTCATACTTCCAATATATCCGCCTAGGTAACAATCACTGGCTGTTGATGCGCTGTCTGTTATACTTCCTCTCCATTTACAACCTGTAAATGTCAGTTGGGGAGCACCAGATGCAGCACCCACAAAGCCACCAACATGAGCTGCCTTGAGCGTTTCTTTTGTCTCATCAGTTACCTTTCCTGTAAAAGAAATAGCAATATCTGAGGTTACATTCTTATAAGAAACAGTACCTGCCTCCTGAAATGCAGTTACTCCACCAACCCAGATTTCCTGTTGTGTGCTTAGTCCATAATTGATATTTCCACTGACTATAATATCAGAGATAGCACCTGTAAGACTTCCTGTTTTTGCAAAGAGACCAATATAAGAGTGATTATAGATCTGACCGCAGCCTTCATCTGTTAATGTAAATGTCGCTCCATCTGTCTTTACGCCATAGGCATCACCAATACTCAAAACCACAGTACTGCTTCCGCCGTTCAGTAATCCGGTAAATGCCCCCTGTGTTCCATCATCTCGCATAAGACCAATTACACCGGTACCTGTTAAATCAATCCTAGTGTTATTGCCACCGCTCAGCGTAATCTGACTATTCAAATCTGCACTGCCAGAAAAACGTAAAGCTCCATCCGTCTTTGCACCATTGCACTGCATAGTCAGGGCAAGGGCTGCAAAATCCTGTTCATTTAAAATACCTGAAGGATTAAAGCTTTTCACCGTCACCGTATGTGCTGCGCTCTCGTAAGCAAGCAATTCTGATGAACCTTCTTTTAACTTCGTGCCATCCACACGAATGATTTCGCCCCAGTTTCCGATATCACTTACAAACTTGCCGCTGCCATCACGCACCAGCTTCCAGCCTACAGCAGTATCTGCGTTAGGATCAGAACCAGTTCCAACCGCATAAACTAGCGCTGCACCGCGATTACCAACCAGCTGTCCATATTGGCTGCCTTCTCCACCAGGCTGAATACCTGATAAATCTGTTGTTCCTGAAAGGCGCACCACACCATCTTCCAGTTTGCCGATCAGACCTCCAGATGCACCGCCTGCTTTCACCGTGTTATTTATTGTGCTTGAAACCCTCACCGTTCCGATATCAAAGAAACCAGAAGTTCCTTCACCTGAACAATTCGCCACAAGACCTCCGAAATAACTTCCATTTGCTACTTGCTGATCGACATTTACCGTCAGATTCTCCATCTTTACATAGCTCTTTCCGGTCACTTCTGCGATTACGCCAGAATACGCTGTTTTTTCTTCTCCTATATGAGATGAGGTAATACTAAGTCCTGTCAGTTCCAGCCCTGAAGTAAGCAGAGCTGCCTGATAATTTCCAATCAGACCACCATAATTGTCTGCACCCTGACCTGTAGAACTGATTGTCTTATCCGCTCCATCCTGAATTTTAACGGTATAATTACCTGCTTGATTTTTCAGCATACCAAATACACCTCCGGCATACTTTCCGGAAGTAATGGAAATATTATTAATCGTATATGAGGCTAAATCCAGTTCAGCTGTATTTTCTGAAACTGTACAGCTTCCGAACAAACCGCCTGCTGCACTATTGGCACCTCCTAAAAGGCTTGCTGAACTAACGGATATGTTTTTTCCATTCGTAACAGTAACAGGGTTATTTAATGCTGATCCAATCAGTCCTCCAGCATTTCCGTTTCCAGATGAAATGCTTCCGTTGACTGTATAGTTATTCTGAACCGTAATTTTTGCACCATCTGCTGTATTTCCGACCATACCGCCTGCATTTGCTCCACTTACACTTCCGCTGAATGTAAGTTCCGGTGCAACCGTCAGCTGTGCGCCTGTCTCCATGGCACCAACTAGTGCTCCTGCGTTTTGACTTGCGGAAATAACCTGAAAGTCTGTATTGCCTTTAAAAGCACTGACTGTCAGTGAAGCATTCTTCATCATCGTATTGCAAAAAAATCCTCTGTTTCCATCACCGCTTACTGCAGCCTTTGCTTGCGGTATCTCGCTGGTAATATCCAGTGAAATAGAAGCACCCTCTCCAAGTGTCCCGATTATTCCGCCAAAGGAACTGTAAGAAGTCTGTCCTCCGCCTTCTGTGATATCTGTGCTTTTCGCATCAATATTCAGTTTGATTAGTTCGTTGGCTGTTCCTTCTCCTTTTATATAGCTTTTTGCCAGGATCGGATCTGTCATATTGTTGGAAGCTTTCAGATTCAGCTCAGATATCTTTGCATCATCGTAAACTGCGTTGAACAGTGACTTGTCCAATGTGATATAACCTGTATATTTTCCTTCAAAACTGATGGAGCCTTTAAATGGATGAGCATCTGAACCCAGGCCTACAAAACCTGTGCCAGATAAGTTCCACTCTTTAGTACCATGAGGTGCCAGAATAATTTCGGCATTCTGATATTTTTGCGGTTCTTCGTTTGAAAGATCCACAAGATCCTGTACAGTGCTTATAGTCCTCTTGTTCTCATTCTCTGAACGCAATTCCAATGACGCGCTTTCTTCTTCGCTCGCTTCTTCGGATGTTTCCTCTAATGTCTCTCCAGTTAAAGTCTCCGTCTGTTCTTCTGATTGTTCTTTTTCTGAAGTTGACGTTTCTGTTTGCTTCTCTGACTGTTCTTCACCTGCATTTTCGTTACCTGTTGTTGGCTGTTCCTCTGTTGGAGCCTCTGGACTTTCTACTGTCTGGCTCGCTGCCGTAGTCTCTGACGCTTCTGCCGGCTGTTCCTCTGCAGGTGCTTCTTCACCTATATTTTCCTGTGTTTCTTCTATCTGAATTTGCTGCGAAGTATCTAATACGGTTTCTTGATTCGTTTCAACAAATATTGATTCCGTTTCACTGCTAACCTCTTCCGCAGACAATGTTACATTGCTGTTTGTCAACACCAATATTACTGCGAGCATGGACGCAATATGCTTATTCAAAAATCTTCTGTCCAAATGTCCATCCTCCTTACTCTGTAGTTTTCATTTTTGATTTCGCAAGTTTTTCACTTGATAAGCTGATATAAGATTTAATATTCTCCCAAGTTTCAACCTTAGAATCATCTCCATGCACCGGACTAGTTCTATAAAAAGCTATATTATACTGATTTTTGCCCGTATCTCCTCCTGCTGTAAAGGTCAGACTGGTGTTGGCTTCATTTACATTTACATTCGCAGATGCTTTTGTATCTTTTTTTATATCCTCTAGAAACCAGGGATCAATCTGCACATGTTTAGAATCCCAGGTTAATGTAAGACGGGCATATTCTGAGCCTGTAAGTTTGATATGGATGCAGCCTAAATCAAATGCATTCTGATTCTGCTCATCACTTAAATAAGTAATTTTCCATTCGGATGATGCAATATCTTCCGAAAAATAAAGGATTCTTCCAAGTGGTTTATACTGTTTGCTAATTGGATCTGCTGTTATCTTGATTTTATATTTATTCATATCAGCAGTAGGAACTGTCACACTATAAACCTTGTTTGATGCTTGTCCTCCAGTTAACGTGTCTTTTGTCGACTGCGTTAAATTAAAAAATGAAGTATCATTCCATTTATACTCCGACAGAATTTGCGGATCTGTTACCTTCTTTCCATTCTGGTCAATCAGCGAAACATTGATCTTATATGTAATATTCTCTGATGCATACTTTCCATCATCTCCCTGCGCATAATTACAAACGGAAACTTTGAATACAGCCTTTCCATCAGCTGAAAATGACATTGATTTTCCCTGAACAGCGCCTTCCTCATCATACTCAAGTAAAATATTTGAAGAAAACAGTTGTTTTGAGCCAACTGTTGATATTGTTCTTTTTGCATTGCTCAGACTGGTATATGCTGCCAGTGAACCTGCTATCAGAAGAAACATACATGCCAGACTGCAGTTTATGATAATCAATAAATTGGATTTTCTCCCTTCCATTCGTTGTACCTTTCCTGTTGCTTTCTTTTCACAGCAAAATACTTTATCTGCTTACTGTTAAATATACAATATCTGTTTCTTTATCTTCATGAACTTCCCCTGCTTTCCAACTAACATGGATTACATAATAATCAATAAAATATTTGTTGTCTATAATATTTCGTGGCCGCATTACCTTAACTCCATTTTCTTCTGCCAAAAAATAGAGTGGTTCATTATTGACCTGTACTTTACTTTTGTCAACTATATTTACTTTCTTTTCGTCGCCATAACTTAAATCATGACTCTGATATTTTGTCGGAAATTCGTTCTTTTCCTTGATTTCATTCATCGAAAGGCCAGATATAACTGGGGATTCATGTTTCTTAAACGTAGCCATGTTTTTTGGGGATTCAAAAACGACATCTCCAGAACCATTCTCAACAAGATCAGCCCTGTATACATCATAGTGGAATGCAATATTTGTCGTATAGGCTAGCTGCAGGGAATAATTATCCACTGGTTTCCCATACACGCAGAATACATAATCCTTTGAACCATCTTTTCCTTCTCCTACTTCAATATTGCCCATATCAAGATATTTAATATCCTGATTATTTCCAGCATGAATATCAAGTACAATCGGTGCCTTAATCCATGCTGTTGTGGTCATTTCTCTCTGTACATAAAACCATCCATATGAGACTACCAAAAGCAAAGCCGAAATCACCAGTGCTGCACCGGACAAAATCAATTTTCTATTCTTTTTTTTGTTTTCTGTATTACCTCTCATTTTGTGCCTCTGTTGTTTCGTTTGTTGTTTCTGATGTTCCCAGATATTTCAAAGTTGCTGTGACAAAAGAAATCCCTGATCCTATTTTCATATCAGCCTGATTATAATATGAAGACAAGTCAACAAAAAGCTGTTTGTTATAATCACCCTCATTCTTTCCGCTGTTTTCATGAATCTTTGGAATTTCATTTACTTCTTCATACTCTTCTTTCTTAAGTGGTTGTCCAGTCAGTGAACTAAAAAAATATTTATTCGGATGTTCTGCCATATCTGTTACAATATTATTTCTGAGTGTTCCTGTGGAATCCTTATCATCAAATTCCACTTTATTTCCATTCAAAAAGCTATCCTCCTCATTAAGAAGTATTGTCGAAAGATTCAATGGCCATACCCAATAAATAGAGTAATTGTATTTTGCATCTTTTTTTGCATCTTTTATATCAATCTTAAATTTCCCATCTTTGATCCAGGTGTATTTTATTTTTCCATCAGACTGTTCTTCTCCCAGAAAATACAAAATATGCCCACTCAGTAGACCTGCTTCCACAGTATCATTTTCTACAAGTATTGGTTTAACATCATCCGACTCAACGTGAAACGGAGAAATCTCAAAAGAAAAGTCCAAAGAGAAATCTCCATCTTCATATGTTTTGATAAAAAAATCAAGCTTTCCCTTTGTTCCTGGCTCTATGGCGTAATCTTTTCTATACTTAGCTTCAGTCTCATTAAAGCTTTGACCATCCTTATAGTTTCTCATATTACTATTTCTATTCAGCATCCAGTTTATACTTCCACCACTAGAGGTGTCATGTTCTTCATTGATTGTAGGAAAATAAAAGCTAGTAATTCCTTCTTTTATTGTCTGCAGAAAATCATCATGAACACCCGCTCTTCCCTTTGAGCCGATCTCTATCCCTGAATATTTCGCGCTGACTGTTACAAGAGTTCCATTTACTCGGCTATTGCTGACAAACCATGCCATGCAAATTGCGATAAGGGCAATTGCCGCAGCTGCTATAAACACAATGCTTTGCACAATTTTCCTTTTATTGTTTTCAATTTCTTTCTCAAGTGCTTCTGGTGATAACTGCTCTATCTCCTTCTGCTGTTTTACTTTTCTGTCTGCCATCTGATCACCTTTTCTTATGTTTCTGACATGATATCATGGTATCACATTGACCACGTATTTTCAAGGATTTAAAAGCAAAAACGAAAAGAAAACCCCCAGTGCTGCAACACTGGGGGTTTTTGCTTTGGCGATCAATCATGAACGCACATTATCCTTTGCCTATGGCTAATATATCATATTTCAAAGGCAAAATCAAGTATTTGTCAAAAATACTCTTTTTAAACATTGGTTTCTGCTTTATGTCTGTGAACCACGAGGACAGGGATGCCGGTCTTTTTTTCACCAGAAACAGCAAGCGCCTGTGTCATCTTTAAATCAATCAAATACTTTTTAAATTCCTCTCTCGGTGTTTCATCAATCGCATAGTCAGATTTTAACTGTACTTTCTCCACATACTTAGGCTCAATTGAAGAAAATACACGGTCTACCTTATAAAACATCTAATTTTCTGATTCAAAATTATTGGCACTTCATTATAAATTTAACTCTTTCCATTTGATCTAAAATTGATTTCTTAATTGGCTCATTTAGATAAACAGGATTTAATTTTTTCTTTGCATATGCCAAATACGTATCCTTTGTTGCTTCAATATTTCTTCTGTTTTCTATCAAACGTAATACACGATGTATTTCTGACCCAAATGCTGCCCCATCTGCAATTACAAGTATTTTTTCATCCTTATGCTTATTCAAGTAATGGAACACATTCGATTTTACATTCATTGATTCACAGCCTAATTTATTTTCCCTACATACATTGTCAAAAAACTGATATCCTGAATTACTGTCTTCTGTGATTACAATTTCTGGATTGATATTTCTCTCATACGTATTAGCGCCATACAAACGATAAAATTCGTGATAGCTCTGCTTTAAAGTACCATATTTTCCAGATGTTTTTATCCCGTAAATTTCCTCAACACTATATGGCAATGAAGGCAACGACTCTCGTGTTACAATTACATAATAGTTATCCGTTTTTTGAATCTCATCAGCAAATTCTGTTGTTTTAATAAATTCATTTCCTTCATCAATAAACACAATGCTATCCGCTATTCCTGACAATTGTTCTTTCCACAAAGCACCTTCCAAGACAAAACATTTCTTATCGCATACAAGTTCAACTGGAGTACCAGATGGATTATTGACAAATTCTCTAATCATATCTATCATAGTCGTCTTTCCAGTTGCACTATCTCCTTGAATAATTGTCAGATTCCTATGCAGTTCAAAATCATATTTTAAGCGTTTTGTAGACACAACAACTCTGTATTTTCCTTTCATATCACAAATCCTCCATCAGACAAATTCTCCAGCTATCGACACAAGCTCTTCCATAGAATGTACAATTTGGTCTGTATTTGCGATATGAATCGTAAACTTCTCGTCTCCAAAATCCATTAGATGGTGTAAATTAATTGTCCGGTCTTCTGTTTCTGCAATTTTTAACAACCATTTAGCACAATTATCGCCACAAGTAGATGCATTAAATATTTTACCTTTTTCAAACTTTACAAGAATAAGTGTTTTTACCCCACCAGATAAACCTACTGGTGGTATTTTTCCCAACACAGGACTATCAATTACACCACTGTCCAAAACAGCAGATTTGTCTACATCCTCAATCATTTTTTTTACAAATGGATCCACAATCCAATCATCTTCATAATCATATTTAAAATAAGCTGCCGTATTATACACGGCCTCTTTTAGATCACCATAAAAAATACTCAGCATGAAATCTTACTCCTTTCTCACGGGGACAGGGACACCGGCTCTTTAAAATCAAAAACGAAAAGAAAAACCAGTGGAACAAACAGCATCGTCCCACTGGTTTTTCATACTATTTAGTTTTCTTCTACGTTTTTCGCTGCAATATACACACTTGCTGTCTGCGGTCCTACAGTCACATGAAGAATACCATCCTCGGCACGCTCCATAACTTCACCGACATTGTAGGTTGACTGTGTTGTCTGCATCACACGCTTTAAACATGCATTTTCCAAAATACCAATCTGCCATATTGGAAGATCTACTGTAAGCGTCTCTCTTCTGTTATTAATAAGAATAACTGCCTGCAGCTTTTTATTAAATCTGCCATAGCAAATCCAGTGAGAACCGCTTGCAATCGACTTATAGGAACCACTTCTAAAGCACTCATATTTTTTGTGGATACGAATCATATCCTTATGAAACTCTATAAGTTCCCAGTCTTGTTTTCCCCACGGATAAGATCTTCTGTTGTCTGGGTCAGTCCAGCCAACCATACCAGCCTCATCTCCATAATAAACAGTTGGTGCGCCTGGCCAAGTCATCTGCATGACAACTGCCTCTCGAAGAATGCACTTTTCCACATTTTCATTTGCGGCTTTAGCGCCCTTTGTCGCAATACGTCCGACAGTGCTGTTTGTTCTTGTAAGGAAACGAGAATGATCATGATTTGACAGCTCATTCATAGCAACGTCTAGTGACT
>ENA-OOZA01000799-OOZA01000799.1-human-gut-metagenome-genome-assembly--contig:-NODE-799-length-17593-cov-2.460201_pt1 | contig 17593 bp, 23 predicted proteins | sample MGYA00241703_ERZ501378 | MGnify/ENA primary metagenome ERZ501378 (study PRJEB25962, sample SAMEA2042916) | human gut metagenome | biome: human gut; feature: human-associated habitat; material: faeces...
GCACGGTATGCCGCCGACACCATTTCTTTTGCTACCAAAAGACTGCCCTCATGATTAATTCCAATCTCCGGAATCACAAGTGCACGCTTGTCATCTCCGACACAAATATCTCCAATGCAAAATGTTTTTTTCATCTTTTCAGCCCCCGTATGTCCACAAAAATCTTCTGGATATCCAAATTCCAGATATCCTCTCGTTTTAACACTTCAAAAAACAATTCGGTACTATTTCCCACGCCAAATCCACTCGATGGAATCCGGTGGGATGAAATATTTTGTAATTTATCTAAAATATCCGCCTTATCCTCTCTGGCATGCTGGATATTTTTTAACATCTTTTCATCGTATCTGCCCTTTTGTCTGCTGCCGATATCAATAGCAGGAATTCCATAAATGCCGCTTTCCCGTATTCCCGCACTGGAGTTTCCAATAATCGCATCCGCATTTTTCAAAAAAGTCAGAAAATATTCAAAACGAATGGACGGAAAAACACGAAATCTTTTATGAAACCACGGATGATAAGGATGCGAGCTCTTGGAATGTGGGCACCAATGGACAATGAAGCGTACTGTGTTATGGGAAACAATTCTGTGAAAAATTGTTCTGCACTTATGGCAGATCCAGAGTATCTTCGGGAAATTGCAGAAATGATTGGAACGGATTATTATATTGTTCCACTGGATATTGCAGGGTTTGTTGTTGTGCCGGAGGCATATTGCGACGTAGATATGCAGAAAGATGCGTTGAAAGGAACAAATGAAGCAAGCCAGAAAGATAAGCTGTTCTTGTCGAATGATTTGTATTTTTATGGTTCAGGAACCGGAGAGTTAAGTGTTGTACAGTAAGTATCATAAGAAGAGAGATTCCATTGTGGAGTCTCTTTTTATTCACCCTAGAAAATTGCACCTCAGTTGGATTTGGTATACTGTAATCACAGCAGAGGTGATGCGTTTGCTTTTGATATCCGCAGTTTGGGAATACTGCTGAAGGCCTCTGTTGTTAATGAGACGACGCAGGAATATATTGTTCCTTCTATTATATGATTTCAGGCGGAGTAACATCCGCCACGGTAATACCAGCTTCGGCTGTTATTATATATTTTCTCTTTTTCATAAATTAACATGAGACCGGTCCAATGTGACCGGTCTTATGCTGTGCGGTAAGTATAATTCTGCTTATTCTTTCAGATCATCTGGAGTCTGAAAATTCCATATTGGAAATGTATGGAATAAAATGAGAAAGGAATGAGGATATGGCTATAATTTTGGTGAGTATATTAACTACGTTTGTGATAATCCCGGTATTGTTGATTGTAGGTATTATTTTCTTTTGCTATGCAATTTTTGCATATGTGATGTTCTGCAAAGGGCTGAAAAGGTTTTTATTAAGAGATAATATACCGTCACGATGGTATTGGTTCCCTCTGTATAATTTATACTTAATGGGGAAGGTTGTCCAATATGAGGTCGGATATCAAAGTTGGCTTCTGGAAAACGCAAAATATATTCTTCCGGTTGGATGGACAATACTGCAGTTTATCAATGGGAAATGGATCATCTTCTTTTCCGCTGCCTATTTATTTTACAAAGTATATTGCTATTATCATCTTGGAAAAAAGTACAAATGTGGAGGAATAATGACAATTTTATCCGTATTTAATTTGCAGGGGATTGGACTATTGTGGAGTTCAAAGATTGAGAATGATGCATGCGTATCATAAGTTTAATTAAAGATTTAATCGTAACCACCACGTTGAGTGGTCCCGCAACGTGCGGAAGGAAAAGAGATCTCTTAGTGAAGAGGTCTTTTTCTTTTGTGAGAAATAATGAAATTATTATTGTTGGACGATAGTGCTTTTTCGCTCTTTCTGAAAATTCATATTAACTATAAGAAGGCAAATGGTTAGTGACTCAGAAAGGAGATACACAGAAATGAGTTCTGTTACAGGAAGAATAAAAGAAATCAAACAACCAAGAGGAGGATATGTCAAGCCATCTCAATTTAGAACTATCGAAATCATGAATAATACAATGCTGTATGAAAAGGAGAATATTCATCCAACTATTGTTGGAATGGTAGTAGATTATATGACAAGATTTTGTTCAAATAAACGAAAAGACGAAGCATTTGTTATTTCACTGAAAGGTGCACGTTTGGCAGGCAAAGTAAAAGAGGCATTAGAACTTTTCGATAATATTCACGATCTGGATGAAGTGTCAATTGTAAATGCCTGCAAGCTAGTCACTTTTGATGTTTGGTATCGCAATCCGATGGCTGCAACTATGTCTGCCTCATATGAAACTATAAATCCGGATCAAAATACGATACATAATATTTATATAATGGTTTGCCGTTCTTTAAACATCATGCAAATTTATGGACCGGTATTGAAAGATGGATTCACATTTGAACCTGAAGGTGGATACATGGAAAATATGTCTGTTTATTCAGAAATGTTAGGCGGTAAGTGTTCGTATGGAGGATACACAAAAACAGTAAATACTGGAGATGGGGATTTTATGACTGCGGATACATTATGGGACTTTAAAGTATCGAAAGCAAAGCCGACAAGCAAACATACTCTTCAACTTTTAATGTATTGGATTATGGGGCAACATTCAGGAAGAGAAGAGTTTAGGAATATCACAAAACTTGGTATCTACAACCCAAGACTGGACGAAGTTTATTTACTTGATATTAAAGAGATACCGGAAGAAGTTATTAAAGAAGTAGAAGAAAATGTAATTTGTTATTAAAGGGAAGCAACTATTGTTTTACCAACAGTAGTGCTTTCTTCGCTCTTTCTAAAAATCCATATTCCTTGTAGAGATACAAGGTATGAACATGGCAAATACAAATTTGCATAAAGCGTTTGAGAATGATGTATATACATCATAAGTTCAAAAAAGATTTAATCGTAATCGCCACGTTAAGTGGCCCCACAGCGTGTGGAAGGAAAAAGAGATCTCTTAACGAAGGGGTCTTTTTCCTTTTGTGAGAAATAATAAATTCGCTATTGTTGAGCGATGATGTTTTTCTTCACTCTTTAAAAAAATTCATATTCTTTATAGGAACATAAAGAATGAAACGATTATGATTATTGTAGAAGGGATACAAACTATGAAAAATACCTATGTAGAAAATCTAATTTTGACTGTAATTAATTCCTCAGAAGCAACTACTTGGGAAGATGCTGTGTCGGAATGGGAGATCGCAGATTGCGAAGAGGATTCAAGCTGCGCATCAAGGTGTGTTTGTGGTAAAGAAAATATAAAATACCTCTATCGTATCCGAAACAAATATAATAAAAATCAGTTATTTCCGATAGGTAGTTCCTGCATCGAAAAATTTGCGAGAAAAGATTTAATTGAGGAAACAAATCTGATTGAAAGCCAGTTTAAATTATTACATGCAATTGAAAATAATAAATACTTATCCTTATCAACTGATTTATTTTCAAGAAAATTATTGAAATGGCTTTATGATGAAGGTGCTTTCGACACAGCATATAATCATTATGATGGGCGCAGCGATTATGAGTTTATGCTAAAGATGTTTAATAAAAAGGATAAATCTTCAATTAGTGCAAAACAGGACAAAAAAATAAAGGCAATTATCTTAAACTCAATCAGACCATTTATGGAAGAAAAAATATCTGATAAATGTCATTAATTCAAGACAACATGTGGAAGGAAAAGAGAACTCTTAGCGAAAGAATCTTTTTCTTTTTGTGAGAAATAATAAAAACAATTATATGGGAAAATAATTAATATAGAATGATTTTATTAAAAAGAAAGCTGGTTTAAAATGAGAAAACGTAAATATGCAGACGGTACATGTGGAAATATTCAGCTTCCATATGAAAAAATACCTGATAATTATGATATGAAATCATGCTTAACGAGTGGGTATGATTTATCATATGCGGGATTTATGAAATCAATGATTGAAAAATATAAACATAAAACATTTGGTTCATCTTATGAGTTAGGCTCTGAATTTCAGAATAAAGATTGGTATGGACAAGAAATAACAGAACATCAAGCATACGATTTCCTTGCATCTGCTACATTTTTACATATTGGAATAGATATTGACAGAAATAGAAATAGGTTATCTGGTTATGTAATTCCGTGCGCATATTGTTGCAGACATGCAGTTGAATTATATTTGAAATATTGTGCATTGGTTAAAGGGGTGAAAAGTAAAAAAATAATATGCCATAAAATTACAGATTTATGGCATATTATTGATGAAAAAGATATTCCAAAATACGATAAAATTACATCATATATTAAAGAGCTAGATATTATTGATGAAAATGGTATTGCATTAAGATATGGTTTAAATAAATCATTTGATATTCCAAATGAAGATTTTAAATTTAATGTTGATATTATGATTTGCAATGCAATGTATTTAATAAATATTTTAGACGAATTTGTAATTCGTCCGTATAAATATAATCTAACTAAAAGAGAAGTAACAGATTATGATTGTTAAATTTCGCGTTCTAAATACTATAACAAGAATGAAAGGATATAAATCTTTTTGTCGGAGAATGACGGATATCATTTATCATAAGGAGAGGTATGATTGCCGGATTTATTCAGGACATTGAATATTTGGAAAGTCGGCTTATTTAAGATTATAACGCCACGGCAAGGGCAGCATGAAAGGAGATTCCTATTTTTGGAGTCTCTTTTTGCTTGGAGAAATTGAGCTAAGTATGAAAATCTGGTAAAATAAATACATACAAGGTGCAGTTTTTAGAAAATGGAAGGAGTCGGCAGTATGGATATTGATATTCGGAATGATGTTTGTAAAGAAGGCCTGCTCACAGTATTAAGCAAATATTTAAGATATGCCGAGCGTAATCAGATCGATCTAAGTAGGGATGATACGGAATTTGGAAAAACATACAGGGAGCTAGTCGCAAAATATAATAGATGCAGATATATTTCTACGGAAAAGGAATTTGAGGCAACAGAAGAACTGGTTGTAAAGGCGAAAAGCCAGTTGGCGTATAAGGAGATTTTTGGGTAATGGAAAAAGATTTTACAGAACGAGAATTTGATACAAAATATCAAGAAATTAAGAATATTATTACCGCCGGGAAATATCCAGAAGAACACAGAAAAACCGTATTTGTCTTAGGCGGACAACCTGGTTCGGGTAAATCTTCTTTTTATTTGAATTCAAATTTGAAAAACTATATTTCGATAAATGGAGATGATTATCATGACCAGCGTAAAACCCCAGTCGACGATGTCGCCTGTGGGATGTAAGCGTAGAAGCACTTAAGGGAAAAGAACACCCTGTTAAACAGTAGTATTCTTTTTCCTATACTTACCACTTTTCACGTACTTCCGTTTATGTTCATCGGTCCTCTGCGATTCGATATATTCCTTCACCTTTTCAATGGGGCAACCTCCTGTTGTACAAATAAAATAGGAAGGGGACCATAACGGAGCATCACCATAAAGGTACTGCTTTACGTAGGAATCATATTCCTTATTAAGATGTATTTCTTTCGAAAGCTGGGTTTTCAGAGTCCGGATCAAATCAGCTGGACTGACTTGTGGCGGGAGGGATACCAGCAAATGGATGTGGTCTCTGTCTGTTTCCGCTGCAATGAGGCTCCCATCAAATCGTCCGCACAAATAGGCAGCATGTTTCTTCATAAAGTCACCTATTTCATCCGAGATGACAGGCTTCCTGTATTTCGTAACAAATACCAAGTGATAGGTAAGCGAATAAATAGAGTGCGCCCGCTTTTTATAATCCATAAGAATACTCCTTTGTGAAAATAAGACGAATTGCTATTAAACGTTGATTATGATATAATAATAGCATATCCAGTTATGATATGTCAATTTTAGACGAGGAAGAAAGGAGGCTGTTTTATGAAGACACGGACGATCAATTTCAAGAATAAAAGTTCTGTATTCTGGAAGTATTTTACAGAGAACACTACAGACACCCGCTGTATGCGTAATACAGCCAACTTTTATATCCGAAATACCATGACCGGGATACGGAAATCACCAGAAGAACGGACATCCCTGGAAACGGAAGTGCTTCATGATGTGTTTACCGGGATCCAGAAAGCAAACCGGGAAGCTGAGGAACGTTTCCTTTCCAAACTGGAACGACTTGTTAAATCTGGAGGTATGAAATCGGCTGTCCAGCGGTCCAAATTGGTACAAACTGTTTTCTCTTACCCGACAAAAGACAAGTGGTTTCTGAATTACGAGACGCTGGATGCAATCTTTAAAGAAACCGATCATCCGGTTTACCGAAGGATGAACAGCCAGGTCAACCAGAATGCGATTCGGAAAACGGTAAAGTCATGGGTGAGCTATTTTGAATCCATGAAGGAATATGCGGTCTGCCCCGAAAAGTTCCTTGGAAGGCCAAAGTTGCCGGGATATATCCGTACACAGCAGGCAACTGCCTGGTGGACAAAGCAGACAGCAAGGCTTACCTTTCAGGCAGGGAAAGCCTATTTGCAGTTTGTCAACTTAAAAGAAATGTTTTGTATTGGAAAGGAATCACAGTATCGGGGTCTGAAATACATTAAGACAGAGATCAAACCTTTCCACGGACAGTTCCGTATTCTGATTACACTGGATGACCATGTAAAGGAGCCAGAACTTCCGGAAGACCCAAAGCGGATCCTTGGAATCGATCCTGGTCTTGATAACCTGCTCACTGTAGCCGGAAACTTTGGGAAGGCGCCTTTTGTCATCCGGGGCGGTGTTGTGAAGTCCATCAATCAGAGGTTCAACAAACGCCGTGCGAAATTGATTGCATCTCTAACAAGGGGATACGACAGTCCCCATTCGCACAAGGATAGTCATGCACTGGACGCGCTCTCAAGAAAGCGGGAGGATGCCTTACGGGATATCTTCTATAAATGCGCCTGGTATCTCGTCCGATATGCGAAAGTTCATAAAGTGGAAGTCATCGTGATCGGATACAATCCATTGCAGAAACAGGATATTTCCATAGGGAAACAAAACAACCAGTCGTTTGTATCCATCCCGTTCCAGAAACTGCGGGAAACCATTCGGATGGTCGCAAACCGGGAAGGGATCCCGGTTGTTATGCAGGATGAAAGTTACACATCCAAGGCAAGTTGTCTGGATCAAGACCCGGTTCCGGACTATAAAGAGGGAGAGACTCCGCCTGAATTCTCAGGGAAACGGACCCGGCGGGGGCTGTATCGGAGTGCAAACGGAATCCGGATCAATGCAGACGTAAATGGAGCAGCCAACATCATCCGGAAGCGGTATCCGGATGCATTTAAAGGGCAGCATATGGACTATTTGTATAAGACAACGGAGAGTGTAAATGTTCAGGACTGGTATCTCCCATACAGGGAACGCAGGAATTTAAGGAAACATACCTGCAGCAAGATATCCAGGATAAGACATGGTAATCGATCCGAACGGAGAGCAGACCTGATGAAAGCGTTCGGATGTACGAGAAAAGTGTGGACGCCGGTGAAAACGGCGGCATAAGTAATCCCCGTCACAGGGGATAGTGGGTGCGTGACCACCCATCGAGGCGTATTTTGCCTCGTAGAAGCTCCAATCGACCCAGCTCGCTTGGAGTAGTTCACGAGTAAAGATAGATGGGAAGTATTAAGGAATTGTGTAGATTTTCAAGAAATCTATGACTGTGTATTTAATAAATATGGAGTTGAAGATTATTGCTCTATACTAGACAGAATCGAAGATGAATTTGAAACTTATGAAAACTCATCAAGTGAAAAATGGCAAGAAGCAGTAGAAAACGGAAATATTCCAGATTCGATTCAGTGGTTTTGTGGAATGATTGATACAGAATATTTCCTGAACGAATGTTGGATTTAAAATACAATGAAACGATGCTTTCAAAAGTGGAAAAAGGGAGAGTGGCGCATTCCTCCCCGTCCGATGGCAAGCAGTCGGGCGGGGTATCCTGCGCAAAAATGATGAAACAAGATATTCATATGAAGATTGGAGAAGTAATTATGGTACAAAAAATAAAAATATCAAGTAAAGAAATGAAACTGATCAATGATTTGCTTAATCTTACAGGTGATGAAATTTATCAGAAATATGGATATAAAAGAGATGAAACAATTACACATACTACAAAATTTTCAAATGGAGTAGAGGCAGATATTAAATTGGTCATTTGTGAAGATGAACATCCATATACAGAAGGTGTATTATTCCATAATGGATTTGAGCTGACATGCACAGAACCAGGTTGTACATATGACGGTGAATGGAATTTTGAATGTAATGGAATTGAGTACACTGTTTTTGTAGAAGTAGAAAACTGATGAAACGATGATTTCGAAAGTGGATTGAGAGGTGCAAAATGAGATTACCACAAGAAATATTTGCAGAAGCGTTATGGGTAGAATGGTTTGTTAATTACGGTAATGTTTGTAATAAGAGATTGCCGGATTTATTGAGGAGGTATAATTTAAAACTCAAAAAAGAGAAAACCTTAGATGATGTTAAATTAGCAATAGGTAGAGCTTTTAAAAATACTCCTTGTGTTTCTTCTAAGCAAATAGAACGCATTGCAGAGGAAATAGACAAGGTTTGTATCATCTGCAATTGGGAAGATGCTGTTTCAAAATATAAGATATGATTGTCTGTAATTGTGCAGGACAAAAATGGCGGAACAAATGCGGAAGTATTGTGAAGAACACGGATTGCTGTAATCAGTTTGCTTTAATTATTTTTAGAAAAGATCGCTTCATGCGGTCTTTTTTCTTTACTATAAGAAAATTTGTTTTAATTTTTGGTTTCATATTCATTCTGAAGTTTTTAAATCATAGGAGGAAAAAGAATATGAAAAACAAAAAAGCAATTCTTGTGTGGTCCGATGGAATTGAGATGAATTATACGGAGTATACCAGTACACCGCTAAAAACCGCAGTTGAGCAGGCACAGGATCAGATGCACAAAGAGTATCAGGAACATGGTGAAGCTGATGAAGAGTGTGGTGCATTTGAAGGCGATATGGAATGTTATTTCGCAGCAGAAGACCAGGATTCCTGCAGATGGACAATCATTCCGGTATCAGAAGACGAGGAAAATAACGATCATCGATTCATTGCGACCGATATTGAATGGGATACAGATGGAGATCAGGAAATCATGGATTTATTGCCGAAAAGAGTTATACTACCAGAAGAATTTTATATCGATGATTATCTGGATACAGAGCGGTTGCTCGATGATGTGTCAGATTGGCTGAGTGAAAAACTAGGATATTGTCATTTTGGGTTCCGGTTGGATTATGGTACAAACTGTAAACCCGAAGCTGTTAGCTGCAAAGAAGTAACTCTTTGTTTAGAAGACCTGTTCGATCATCTGGTAAATCATCCGGCAATAAACAAAGGTGATGATCATGTTAGACTTACCTATGGTGGCATCTTACAGATAAAAACAAACGGAGATCAACGTTGTTATGCGTTAAAAACGAAAACTGGTATTTCGTGTATAGATGGAGATGTCTGTGAGATCATTGAAGAGAAAGAGGATTACATTTTATTACAGGAATTATGTACACAACTTCCTTTCAAGCTTTCCAGGAAGGAATATATGATTGCGGCTGTTCCGGCCATTCCACTTACCAAGAAAGAACGAACACGTCATTTAGCGATGCTTTTTGCAGATGCAATTACAAACGGGTACGATGAACTGGATGTCTATTTGTCAATGTTAGAGCGTGGAATGGATGTGGATTATGTGCGTAAATACGCAGGAACAAAGATGGCAGAACATATGCAGAAGTATTGTGAAGAACACGGATTGCTGTAAACAGTTTGCTTTAATTATTTTTAGAAAAGATCGCTTCATGCGGTCTTTTCTTATGCCAAAGTTCTTGCACATGGTGAGTCAAAATTTTTCAATAATTTCATATTTTTTATGAAATCTTAAATAATAGGAGGAAAAGAATATGGAACTTAAAGGAATAGATGTCTTTACGGTATCTCTTTTCTTCTGTAAAGATATATAAGGTACAATTTCCTTATACAATAATATAAAAATACTAGGAGGAAGAAATATAATATGGACAAACCAAAAAAACTACATCAAAAATCTCTGAACATGGTATCAGTATTTATCATCACTCTGATATGTGTATTGACTCTGAATCCCGTAGCGTTTGCCGCTGATACTGGGAATGAATGGGTTTATGATGAATCAAATGTAATCAGCAAAGATACAGAGGATTACATTAAGAATCTCAACGAGAATATATTTTCAGTTTATAAGAATAAACCACAGCTTGCAATCATTGTAATTGATCAGCTGCCGAGCGAAACAGACATTGATTCTTACAAACTGGATATGTTCAATAAATATGGTGTTGGAACAGCTGGTGAAAACTGTGGTATGTTATTCGTTCTGGCGATAAAAGACCGGAAATATGGTTTCGAAATTGGAGATGGATTTGAACGTGGCAGCATACTCAGAGAAGACCTGGAATCTGATTTTATTACTGAAGAGATGAAGGACTCTCTAAGAGCAGAAGATTATGATTCTGTGGTGCTGCAGGTGACAAAGCATTTGGAAAAAATTATGGCAGACGAAGAAAATGGAGTATATGCCCAAAGGGAATCTGACCTGAAAGCCGATGGGATTGTAATGGTTGTAATTTTGATCGGAATATTCGTGATTGCTCTCATAATTGCCATTGGATTCATTGCAGCATTTTTGATTCGAAAATTGTATCGTAAAAAAGTGATTCATACGTTGATAAAAGAATATCAAAAACAGATGCAGACAGCTGGCTTAGACGAAAATGAATTCCGAAAATATTTTGAAAAACGATATTCTTACAGCAAAACAGATGAAGTAAAAAAATTATTTCTCGTCCGTTTATATAATTATTACATTGATAAAGAAACTGCAAAGCTAAAAGAAAGAAATCCGAAACGGAGCAAATTCTATAAAAGTTACTTGGAGAAGATTAATAATCAGCAATCTTTCCAAATCGGTATGATTAAAAGTCTGGATTTTATTTGTAATGAAGTGGATGAAAATATAGATACTAATGAGAAAGCAATCCGGAAATTTTTTAGGGAAAACAAAGACCGTGTTCAGAATAAAGAAATCCTTCCAGATTTGGAACAGGCATATCTTTCGGATTGTTGGTGGTATGATCGGAAAACTACAAAAGAAGAGATGGAAAAATCGTTTGAGAAGAACACAAAAAGGCTAAATTTCGAACGCGAAGTGGATCAATTTTTATCCGAAAATAAAGACAGTATCAACAATTTCAATAAGCAATATTTTGATAAAGCAAAATTTTACCGGGAGCTGGAAGAAACGGACGTTTATAAAGAATATGAATACCCGGACAGATATAATCGAGACTGGATGCAGGCGTATTTGATTGGACATATATCACGTAATAAAGCGGATGCAGAAACTCGTAGAATGTGTGAAAAGGCACGTAGAGCAAGAGCAATGTCAGCAAGATATTCACATGATTATGACTCATCGTTTGGATCCGGGTTTGGCGGTGGATTTTCATCCGGTGGGGGATTTTCCGGGGGATGGTAATTCATTATATTGCAAGAGAAAGATCGCTTAACAGCGGTCTTTTCTTTTGTAAAAATATAAGTTCTTTGTTCTTATGTATAATAAGATCATAAGCTAACATATTGAGGAGGAAACGATATGGCAAGTAAAAATAGGCAGAAAGATTTAGCAAAAGAATTGGAAGCCGATTTCCGTAGATGGGATTACCTGATGGAAAACGGTGGTACGGATCCATTCTACCCGGATGGCAGCAACCTGAATATGGTTCGCAGGCAGATTGCAATCGTGAAAGAAAAATGTGAAGAACAGCTATCAAAAGAAGAATATCCGGAATTATATTACAGGGATACGCCACAGAAAGTGGACGATAATCTGATTGTGAATGCTGACAAAATCAAAGAAAAAGCGGTTGAAAATCTGGCTATTTATAAAGCGGATGGAAATTACCGGTATCTAATGGAGAATTATAAGAAACTGGATAAGAGGCAAAAATCTGCCTGTTGTATCGATAATGTACTTGGTTATGCGACAAAATTGGAGCAATCGATTAATGAGGATGACTACCTGTATATGAGGATCCATAAGTCGCCGGACCATTTCCTTGCAAGCTTTGTGAGTTGCAGGCAACAGGTCGAGAAATACCTGGCAGAACAGGAAGCGATAACATTTAATTTCTTCGATAAGATGGACTTAAAGGATGTAAATTTTGAGCAAATGTCATTATTTGCGTAAATTAAGAGAGTAGCATTACCTTGCTTGGTGATGCTGCTTTTTTGAAATCTTTTTTTAAAATTATTTCAAATTGGATTTGAAATCTTAAAATAGGAGGATTGGAGAAGAGAACGGCGAAATTTACGCCGTATACTCATCGGAGAATAACGCCAGACAGTTTGAGAATGATGTTAAATCGTAGGTCTCTCAACCAGAGAAGATGAGCTGCCAACACTGCATATGGTTTGAGAATGATGTTAAATAGTAGGGATCTCAACCGGTAAAAAATCATTTACAAGCGTGTTTGAGAATGATGTTAAACAGTAGGCCTCTCAAGCAGATATACATACCATCTAAATCATGTTTGAGAATGCTATTAAATAATAGGCCTCTCAACCCAAAAAGCTTTTTGGAAAGTCGTTGCAACTGTTTGAGAATGATGTTAAATAGTAGGTTCCTCAACCTGGTACGATGATGCTTTACTCCTATCTCATGTTTGAGAATGATGTTAAATAGCAGGTTTCTCAACCGATATCGTAGAAAAGTGGATTATGTATGCAGTTTGAGAATGATGTTAAATATATCGGTTACAAATGTGTTGGTTGTAGAAATATAGCAAATGGAAAAAGATCGCTTCATGCGGTCTTTTTTGTATGAATATTTCCATTTCATTTTCTTTCATATTTTAAATGAAATTCAAATCATAGGAGGAAATAAAATATGACAGACAAAATTAATACCACAGAAACAGGGATTTCTATTTGGGAAGTTGTAGGGATTGACGACCTGGAAGGGAACACATTCGCACAGTGTACCTGCAAAGAAAATGCAGAAAAAGCATTGGACTTGTTGGAAAGACAGGGATTTGAAGATGTACTGGAAATCAGAGAAAGTAATTTGCTTTTAGATAAGATCGAGTTAGGAGGATCTATCATCTCTCTTTCTGAAAGCGTACAGTCTAACAAGCCGGATGATGGAAATACGGCGACTGGACTTATTCATGTGATCGACGAATTGCTCCCAAATGCATATAAAGTATTAGACGGGGACGCTGATACTATTTTTGTGTTTGAGCGCGCAACTGGAAAGCGTTACGAAATCAAAGTTTCTGAACTGGCAGATTAAGATTTAAGAGAAAGATCGCTTCATGCGGTCTTTTTTTTGCGAATTCTTCCATATTTATTTTGGAGTTTGAGGTTTGAGAATGGTGTTAAATCGTAGGGATTTCAACCCCATTCTGCACAAATGAATTTATCAATCATGTTTGAGAATGATGTTAAATCGTAGGCCTCTCAACCTTTTGCAAGAGATTTTGACAGTATCAATGTGTTTGAGAATGATGTTAAATCGTAGACCTCTCAACCAGATAGAATCTGTTTACGAAAGGGTGTATGGGAAAAGAGAAAGTAAATTCTTTGGTAATCGAATTACAAAATACTTAAGGTTGCAAGAGTACTGTTACGCTAAAGTGCGTAGCAGTGCTTTTTCTTTGCGCTTCTTTCTGTAATAATTATTTTTGTAGTATCACGTTATAAAAATAATTGCCGAAAAGACTGGAGCTTTTGGTTAGGCCACATATTGCGAAAATCTTCCATATTAAAGAAGTAAACAAAATAGTTCATGTATCACAAAAAACATAGGAGGAAAAATGATGGAAGAAACAATTAGCAAAGATCTCGGAGTGAAAAAGCTATCGGAAATCGAAGAGAAAAAAATAGAATGGTTAATACCTGGATATATACCACAAAGACAGATAAGTATTCTAACTGGCGAAGATAACTACGGAGAGTTTAATATTTCCGATATTTTGTGTGCTCTTGCAGCGAAAGTCAGTGCCGGAAGAAATACTTTTTTATTGAATCCAGAAATTCAAGGAAATTCCGGAGAGTGCAAACCGGAACATGTTCTTTTCTTCTCCGGGAGAGATTCGATTGAGGATACACTGATTAGAAAACTACGGAAAAATGACGCAAACTTGGAGAATGTATATGCAATGGATGTCACAGACAAAAAGTTTTCTAAATTGAAATTCACTGGTGTGTTCCTGGAGCAACTATTGCAAGAATATCATCCGACACTATGCATTTTCGATCCGGTTCAGGATTTTTTGCCAAATGGTGTAAAAATGAATGTAAAAAATGCAGTGCGAAATTGCATAGCCACTTTAGTAGGACTTGGTGAAAAGTATGGTACAGCATTTCTGATTGTTGTTCACACGGATAATCAACGCCCTATACCTGGACGAAAGAAGATCTCGAACAGTGCTGACATTTGGAATATAGGCAGATCAGTTTTGCGAGTTGGAGAAACAGAAGAAAAGAATATCAACTATATTGCTCATGAAAAATCGGATTATGGACAATTATGTAAAACGGTTCTGTATCGTGTTGAGGACGAAAGAGTTATTTTTGAAAGGCAAAGTTTGTAATAATAATGAGAACATAGTATTGTATAAGTGAATTGGCCGGAACGATTCCGGTGGAAAGGCACTTCCTTTTGGAGGTGTCTTTTATTTTGCCTATTTTTATGAGATTCTTTCATATTATAGGTAAGAAGTCGTCTGTGAAAATATGGATATTTGCAAAATTGGTATGATAAATACAAAAGAAGGAGAGGTGAGAAAAATGGAAGAACCAAAAGAATTCGTCCGGGATTATGCAATGGAAAAGGACATCATTTCAATTGCAAAAGGCAATTACGACCATGAAAAATATCCAGAGTCACTGGATGCATATAAGGCATATTATAGAAAGCATTATGGTGGAATGAAAGAAGAAGTTCTTACCTATAGATTTTTCCTGCAGTTATTTTTAAAGCCAGCGGCAGAGTATGTTTTGAAACAGACTGGTGATTGGGAACGCTTTGTACAGGTTGTCATGGAATCAGATTTTGTAGATTTTTGCTTGCTACAACAAAAAGGAAACGTTTCCTATGAAGAAAAGTTATTCGCAAAAATTGAAAGCTGGTTATGTACGCTACAGGTTCGGAAATCAGATGAAAATGGAAAGCTGAGGTGGATCGTTGACCTGGAGGGACATACACATGTAGACATCTAAAATGCGTTTTCACATTTCGAAAATAGAAAAATCGCTGGATTGAAGAATGGTTCACAATCGTGGTTTGATAATAATATATGATGTTTTGGAACAAATACTAAAAATACATAAAAAGGAGAAAAAATATGACAGAAAAAACAACAGTAGAAGAAACAAAGAAAACAGAAGATATTGAAAAGCTTACAACAACAGCAAAAGGACTGATAAGCATGCTGGAGAAAGCTACTGAGTCATATGGCGACCGAACGGTTAAAGTAGAAATTAACGGCCGAAACTATGTCGTCAATGATCTTAAATTTACGGCCAACGGAAATGAATTTATTCTTTGCTTAAATAAACCAGCGTAAGGAGGAGTATCATGTTATCTTTAGCCGGATTAGCAGTTGTTGTCGTAGGAGTATGCATTGCGATTGGCACGCCAATACTTGTCAGCATTTTTTTCGAAGATGCTGGATCTACAGTAGAAGAATGGATACCTGCATGGATAATAGGAATTGTAATTTTTACTGTTGAAATTGCAAAACGTATTGGATAAGAAGAGAGGAAGAAAATGGAAAAATTAAAGAATATAAATATAGGAAGCTATCTGTTCAGCTTCCTTTTCTTGCTACTTATGGGGATCGGCTTCCTTTGTAACAAAGATACCGATTTGCATGGCGCTGGGATTGCAGCTGTTTTGGGAATCACCTTTGTAGGCTGCATTCCATTCGCGTATATAGTAAATAAACTGTACTGCAAACTGGATAATAGGAACTGTGAAAAGTATAGCAAAATTTCCTTTAAAAAGATTTTTTTGATCCTGATGATTTGCTACACCATATTTTTTATAAGCATCTTTCCTGGTATGGTACACTATGATTCCCAGATGTGCATTTTGCAGTACTTCGGAATAAAGAATCCGGTGTCTGCTCAGGTTGTGCTGCTTAATCCAACACAGCTGATTACGGATCATCATCGGATTGCTTATGTCTACCTTATCGGTACATGCATGAAAATCGGGAAAATGATTACTGGTTCATATACACCGGGGTATGCCGCATATATTCTCATTCAATATACGTTTTTTGCGTTTGCATTAAGTCGAATGATCAGCTATGGTTCTGTTGCAATCAAGCATAAGAGTTTGATTGTATTATTTTTACTAAATCCGTTACTGATGGAAATCCCGTTTCTTGCAAATAAGGACTCGATTTTTACTGCGTTTGGTATACTGTTTTTAGTGGAATTTTTTGAAGCATATCAAGGACGATTGAATTTGATCCGGCTTCTGCCCATTATAATCGGTATGTTTTTATTCCGTGCGAATGCAGCATATGCGTTAATTCCTGCTTTGATTGTTGCAGGTCTGATACTAAAGCAGAAAAAAATGATCATCCCTGTTGTGGTATTGATAGTGGTAATGATTGGATATAATTCCATTTTATTACCTACGCTGCAGATTTCACCGGCCAGCAAAAAAGAAATGTTATCGGTTCCGTTTCAGGCAACTGCGCGGTACATACAAAAATACGAAGTAACAAAAAAAGAAAAAGATGCAATTGATAAAGTATTGGATTATGATGAAATTAGGGATAGATATTTTCCGGTACTAAGCGATCCGGTAAAAGACACCTACAAGAAAGACGCTACAGGTGAGGACTTAAAAGGATATTTTAAAGTTTGGATTGAAATGGGATTGAAACATCCGGGAACATATATGGAATCTGTTTTATATAATATCTATGGATACTTTTATCCTGGGTTCAATATCGGAACATGGGCAAAAAAATGTGGAGGTTATCCGATCGATGAATCGTATATTCTCCATGGATGGATAAACCCACGGTTTGTGGAAGATGCAGGATTCAAGATCCCTTTTAATAAAATCAAGGTAGGATTATACGTACTTGTAGGATATGAATGGATTTTAGAAAAAATACCTGTGATTAATGTTGTACTCCGGTCGGCACTGTATTTTTGGCTAATGGCGTTTGCAATTTGTTTCTGTATCCATAAAAAAAGATGGAAAAATCTGTCCTGGTTTGTTTTTTTACTCTTATATTTAGGTACGGTATTTCTTGGGCCTGTGAGCGGAAACCAGAGATATATGTTACTATTTGTATGCGCATTTTGTTTGTATCCGTATGTAGTAGCGACGCAATATACAAAGAATGAGAGCGGTTTTTCGACTGAACAGTTTTCGCCCTAGAAAATTCAGCAGTTACTTGGTGTGATAAGATAAGTACATCACAGGGAACGGATACATAAGGTTTTCCTCCTATGT
>ENA-OOZA01000803-OOZA01000803.1-human-gut-metagenome-genome-assembly--contig:-NODE-803-length-17560-cov-2.486147_pt1 | contig 17560 bp, 15 predicted proteins | sample MGYA00241703_ERZ501378 | MGnify/ENA primary metagenome ERZ501378 (study PRJEB25962, sample SAMEA2042916) | human gut metagenome | biome: human gut; feature: human-associated habitat; material: faeces...
GCTGATCATGGAAATATGGATGATGAACAGCCAGATTCCGCAGATGGGGAAGCCTATACAGATCCAGATATGGAAGAGAGTTCTGAAGACGACAGTTCGGATGACTCGATTGATCCAAATGAGGAACTTGTACCAATCGATGAGGCACCTGGTATGAGCGCAGGTGAAGACGTGGAGGGGATCGAATGATACTGGAATTAAAGGGTATATATAAAGAATATCAGCAGGGTAAAATGAAGGTTCCGGTATTAAAAGATGTGAATTTCTCCATGGAAGAAGGAGAATACGTGGCAATTATGGGACCATCCGGTTCGGGAAAAACTACTCTGATGAACATTATCGGATGTCTGGACAAGCAGACAGAGGGGACTTTTTTTCTGGATGGAGTGGATATTAAGGCGTGTTCGGAGAATGAAATGTCGGATATCCGGCTGAATAAGATAGGGTTTGTTTTTCAGAGCTTTCATCTTCTCCCTAAGCAGAGTGCTCTGGCAAATGTTGAGATGCCATTAAATTATGCGAGAGTACCTAAGAAGGAGAGAAGAGAACGCGCTCTGAAGGCACTTGACAGAGTGGGCCTGGCGGACAGAGTGGATTTTAAGCCAAATCAGCTTTCAGGAGGTCAGATGCAGAGGGTTGCCATTGCCAGGGCGATCGTCAATAACCCGAAACTTCTTCTTGCAGATGAACCTACAGGTGCTCTTGACAGTAAATCAGGTGCGCAGGTTATGGAACTTTTCCAGAGGCTGAATGATGAGGGGGTATCTGTATTGATGATTACCCATGATGCGGATATTGCTGCACATGCGAAAAGGGTGGTTACGATCAAAGATGGTATCCTTCAGGAAAAGAGGTGATCTTCATGGGCAAAGTAAAGAAAATCCTCGCAGGAGTGCTTGTGGTGGTAATCGCAGGAAGCGGAATTACAGCGGGATTGATGCAGCTGAAGAAAAACAGCCAGAAAACAGTGGCGGTTACTCCTGTGAGCGGATTACTGCAGGAATTTTATACACCTTCCACCACGCTTGACGGAACCATTACATCCAGTGCAACACAGACAGTAAACGGTGATAAAGACCTGATCATTGATCAGATTTATGTGACAAAGGGAGATGCCGTAAAAAAAGGCGATCATCTGGTTTCTTTTGATACTACTCTGGTGGAAATGGAACTGAATATAGCAAAGCTGAAAAAACAGAAACTGGAGCAGGATTTAAATAAAGCAGTGAACAGATTGAACAGCCTTCAGAATGGTGGACCTGTAGAGGAAACAGATGCGGGTACAGACGCCGATAACCTGAATTCAAAAACAGGAAAAACTGATAATGATACAGGCGATGATGATATGAAACCGGATGATACGTTATCATCCGCAACAGATATGTCCGGTAATTATCTGGCAGCAGCCATGCATCCGTTTTTGTTATCTGCTTTTACAGATGGAGATGCAGTGGATAATGCGGGCTCAGACAATTCTTCATCCAAGTCAGATTTACCGGGAGATGATGCTTCAACAGATACCGGAAATACAGGCGGTTCATCAGATGGAACATCTGCGGATAATGATACTCCGGTATATTCGGATCCCTCAGCGAATGGATTCAGTGACGGAGAGAAGGATGATTTTAATTCAGGAAAAAATGATACACCGGAATTATCACCAACGCCAACGCCAACACTGGATGATCGTACCACATATTTTGATCCTTATTACCGAAAAGGTGATCCGAATATCACAGATGGTGACGAGCCGTTTTATCAAAAACTGGATGCAGATTCCGTTCCGTTTACTGGCAGTGGCACAGAGGATGATCCATATGTATATCTGTGCAGCAGTGCAAAAGAGAAAGTTACTGTGATGGGATCATTTTTTAATAAACTTGCAGGATACAGTTCTGATGGAACAAAAATTGTTCATCAGGGAGGTTACTGGTACCGTCTGGAGTTTCATCAGAATGATACCATAGAAGATTATGATAATCTGAAAACATCCTGTACAGGTTATTATCTGGTAAACGGAAGTCTTCTGGAGAAACCGGTGTATGAATTTGCAGAAGTGGAATTCACACTGTCAGATGCAGATAAATATGACAAGAATCCGGATGATGGAGGCGATGATAATCCGGCCGGTGGTGATGATGAACCTACCGGAACTCCTGTTTCCAGAGCAGATGCCATCAAGTATCAGAAGAGTAAGATTGCCAGCCTGAAACTGGACCTTCAGGAAAGCGATATCAAAATATCACAGCTGGAAAAGAAAGCGAATAAAAAGCTTATCAGTGCAAAATTGGATGGTACGGTTACTTATGTGGGAGATTCCGGAGGTGGTGAGACAACGGATGGGAAAGCTCTGATCAAAGTAAAGAGCAGTGATGGTTTTTATGTGATCGGTTCTGTCAGTGAACTGATGCTGGATGATATCAAAGAAGGCACAAAACTTGACTGCACAAGTTATACAAGTGGATCTTTTGAAGCAGAAGTTATGGATGTTTCAGAGTATCCTGTAACCGGAAACAGCTTCTATGGCAGCAGTAATCCAAATGTGTCTTATTATGCATTTACAGCAGTGGTAAGTGACAAGACACTTCAGTTGGAAGATCAGGACTGGGTTACTGTCAATTATGAAGCATCTGCTACAGAGAACAGTATGGTTATCCAGAAGGCTTTTGTCAGAAATGATAATAATAAAAACTATGTGTATAAAGATGATAATGGTATCCTGAAGAAACAGGAGATTTCTGCAGGTGCAACTGTGGATAGCGGTTACAGTGTGATTGTCAAAGGTGGACTCAGTGAAGATGATCTGATTGCATTTCCTTATGGAAAAGATGTGAAAGAGGGCGCAAAGACAAAAGAAGTTACTCTGGATCAGATGTATGGATATTAATTGAGAAAGGAGACATTTTATGCTTGAAAATATACGCCTGGCTTTTCAGGGAATATGGTCACATATGATGAGATCCTTCCTGACTATGCTGGGTATCATTATTGGTATTGCGTCTATCATTGCAATTGTTTCTACCATCAAAGGAACCAGTGAGCAGATTAAGGAAGACCTGATAGGTGCAGGTTCCAATACAGTAAATATTTATCTGTATGATGGAGATAATCAATATGATGCGGAATATGGAAATTCTTCAAAAGCACCGATTCTGACAGATGATGTAAAAGAAGAAGTGAAAGATCTGGACCATGTTGAGAATGCAACTTTTTATTATAACAGTACCAGCGCATCTATTTATAATAACAATAACAGTCTGGAAGGCGGAAGTGTTTACGGGATTGATGTGAACTATCTGGCTACCTGCGGATATGTGATTCAGTCAGGACGGGGATTTGTAAAGGATGACTACAAAAATTACAATAAAGTTGCGCTGATCGATGATAATGCGGCACAGAATCTGTTCCCGTCACAGAACCCGGTAGGGCAGACTGTGGAGATCAATCAGGAACCATATACGATTGTGGGAGTGATCCGGCAGGATGAGAATTATCAGCCGACGATCAACAGTATTGACGAATATTACACTTATTATCAGTCAATCGTTGGAAGTGTGATGATTCCGGACAGCTGCTGGCCGATTTCCTTTAAATTTGATGTTCCTCAGAATGTAATTGTGAAAGCAGACAGCACAGATACTATGAGTACGGTGGGAAATGCAGCAGCAGATGCGCTAAATAATTTAATTGCAGCCCTGAATACAGGTGGAAATACAACCATGAAATACAAAGCTGAAGACATCATGGAGCAGGTTAAGAATATGCAGAAGCTCAGTGAGAGTACAAATAATCAGCTGATCTGGATTGCAAGTATTTCTCTCCTTGTGGGTGGTATTGGTGTCATGAATATCATGTTGGTTTCTGTTACGGAGCGTACCAAAGAGATTGGTCTGAAAAAGGCTATCGGGGCACGTAAGAAGACTATTCTGGGACAGTTTCTGACAGAGGCTTCCGTACTTACCAGTATTGGCGGTATTATCGGAGTAATAACAGGAATCGGGCTGTCGAAAGTGGTGGGAAAGGTTACCGGTTCGCCTACTGCGATCAGTGTGCCATCAATTGTGATCGCAGTATTGTTTTCTACAGTGATAGGCGTGGTATTTGGACTGCTTCCCTCTGTGAAAGCAGCAAATTTAAATCCTATTGATGCGTTGAGAAGTGAATAAACACTGCACAGATAAAACAGACTTGATGTACAATACCTTTGTATATTGAGTCTGTTTTTCTGTAACATTTTTAGTTACTGTTTACTGGTAATATCCTGCAAAGCGTGTTATTGAAAACGAAGTGAACAATAACCATTTTTCTGTGGATTTTAAACAGAAAAACAATCAAATTTGTATAGATGTCAAGAAATGTGCTAAAATTTGTACAAAAAATAAAAAAATATGGAAGTACAAAGACAGGTTGTGCTATAATGGAGTATCTCAAAAAGAATTATTTATACAGGAGAAAGTTCGCGGATGGTATCATTTACCTATATCATCAAAGATAAATTTGGAATACATGCAAGGCCCGGACTGCTTCTTGTGCAGGAAGCCGGAAAGCTTACGAGCAATATCACTATTTTTAAAGGAACAGACAGTGGTGATGCGAAGCGGATGTTCTGTGTTATGAATCTTGCAGTAAAACAGGGAGATCAGATAACAGTACATGTGGAAGGCGAGAATGAAGAGGCAGATGCCGAAGTAATGAGAGAGTTTTTGAAAAATAATCTGTAACTGTGAAGATGTCAGACAGTTATGCCATAATCTTTAATAAGGAGAATTGGAGTAATGAAAGTATTAGAAGGTAAGTCCGTATTTTCAGGAATCGCAATTGGAAAGATTTCTATTTTGCAGAAAGCAGACACAAGTGTAAAGCGTACGAAGGTAGAAAATCCGGAGGCAGAGATCACACGTGTGCAGGAAGCAAAAGAGAAAGCAGTTGAACAGCTTCAGAAACTGTATGATAAGGCACTCCGGGAAGTAGGAGAATCAGGTGCTGCTATTTTTGAAGTGCATCAGATGATGCTGGATGATGAGGACTATCTGGATTCTATTGATAACATTATCCGTACGGAGAATGTAAATGCAGAGTATGCAGTAGCAACAACAGGCGATAATTTTGCAGACATGTTTGCGCAGATGGATGATGACTACATGAAAGCAAGAGCGGCAGATGTAAAGGATATTTCAGATCGTCTGGTACGTGTATTATCAGGACACGATGAGGGAGATATGGATGCTGCAGAACCATCTATTATCGTTGCTGAGGATCTGGCTCCAAGTGAAACTGTACAGATGGACAAGAGCAAAGTTCTTGCATTTGTTACAAGGAAAGGTTCTTCCAATTCCCATACAGCAATCCTTGCAAGAACTATGAATATCCCGGCGCTGATCAATATTGAATATGATGACAGCATGGATGGGAAAATGGCAGTTGTAGACGGCAAGACAGGTTCTCTTATTGTGGAACCGGATGCAGATACTCTGAAGAAATATCAGGATCAGAAAGACGAGGAGTTGCGCCAGAGAGCAATGCTCAAAGAATTAAAAGGCAAAACTACAGAGACAAAGAGTGGACATAAGATTCATCTGTACGCAAACATCGGAAGCACAGGCGATGTAGCCAGTGTACTGGCTAATGATGCAGAAGGTATTGGTCTTTTCAGAAGTGAATTCATTTATCTGGAAAAAGATAATTATCCGACAGAGGAAGAGCAGTTCCAGATTTATAAAGCAGTAGCACAGAATATGGCAGGAAAGAAAGTAATCATCCGTACACTGGATATCGGCGCAGACAAGCAGATTGATTACTTTGATATGGCACACGAAGAGAATCCGGCAATGGGTTATCGTGCAATCCGTATCTGCCTGGACAGACCGGAAGTATTTAAGACACAGCTTCGTGCACTGTTCAGAGCAAGTATGTTCGGAAATATCTCCATTATGTATCCGATGATCATCTCTGTAACAGAAGTAAAACAGATCAAGGCTATTGTTGCAGAGGTTAAGAAAGAGCTGACAGAGCAGGGCATTCCGTTTAAAGATGACGTAGAGCAGGGTGTAATGATCGAGACACCGGCTGCAGTTATGATCAGTGATCTTCTTGCAAAAGAAGTTGATTTCTTCAGCATCGGAACTAACGATTTAACACAGTATACACTGGCAATCGACCGTCAGAATGCAAAACTGGATAATATTTATGATTCTCATCATGAAGCTGTACTTCGTATGATCCAGATGGTCATTGATAATGCACATAAAGAGGGAATCTGGGCAGGAATCTGCGGAGAGCTCGGAGCAGATACTACATTGACAGAACGCTTTATCCAGATGGGGATTGATGAATTATCTGTATCACCTACATTTGTTCTGCCGGTACGTAAGATCGTAAGGGAACTGGACTGATTCTGGCATAAATATCGCAAAAGAATAGAAACAGGCAGTCAAAATTCCGCATGGGTCAATCTATGCGGAATTTTTTTGCAATAAATTAGCGGTTCCTGATTGTGATACATAAAAAAATATGATAAACTGAACATAGTCTGTAATTTTATGAAAAGATAATTGATACATAAAAAATCTGAAGTGGATCAGAAGCAAAGGAGATATGAATATGGGAAAAATTGCCATTGTCACAGACAGTAACAGCGGCATAACACAGGACCAGGCAAGAGAACTTGGAATCAGCGTAATTCCAATGCCTTTTTATATTAACGAGAAGCTTTATCTTGAAGGAATCACTCTTTCACAGGAAGAGTTTTATGAGAGACTTAAGAATGATGAGGCTATTTCTACTTCACAGCCGGGGCCGGCAGATGTATGCGGACTTTGGAATACATTACTGGAAAAGTATGATGAAGTAGTGCACATTCCAATGTCAAGCGGACTGAGTGCATCCTGCGATACAGCAATGGGACTGGCTCAGGAATATGACGGAAGAGTACATGTAGTAGACAATCAGAGAATTTCTGTTACGCAGAGACAATCTGTACTGGATGCCCTCACATTAAGAGATGCGGGCAGAAATGCGACACAGATCAAACAGGTTCTGGAAGAGCAGAAGCTGGATTCCAGTATCTATATTACTCTGGAAACTCTGAAATACCTTAAGAAAGGCGGAAGGATTACTCCTGCAGCAGCAGCAATCGGAACAGTTCTGAACCTGAAACCTGTGCTTCAGATCCAGGGTGAGAAGCTGGATGCATATTCCAAAACAAGAGGCAAGAAGCAGGCAAAACGTGTCATGCTCAAGGCTATGCAGAATGACTTGGAGAACCGCTTCGCAGAATACGTAAAACGTGGCGAAATGTGTCTGCAGTCTGCTTATACAGGAAATCAGGAGGAAGCAGAGGAATTTAAGAAAGAAATTGCCGAAGTATTCCCTGGAATTGAGATTGTGCAGAATCCGTTATCATTAAGTGTTGCATGCCATATCGGACATGGTGCTATTGCAGTTGCATGTTCAAGAAAAGTGGTAGTAGAATAAAACAATCTGAGGAGTTAGGAAAGAATGAAGAAACTTATGGAACAGATGGCGGAAGAACTTTCCGCAGCATTTGAAAAATCCGGATACGACCCATCCTACGGAAAAGTAACCGTATCCAACAGACCGGATCTTTGCGAATTTCAGTGCAACGGTGCTATGGCAGGAGCCAAAGCATACAAGAAGGCACCGTTTATGATCGCTGATGATGTAGTAGCATACTTAAAAGACAGCCAGGTTTTCTCCATGGCAGAAGTAGTAAAACCGGGATTTATCAATTTAAAAGTAAAAGGTGAATTCCTTGCAGATTACTTAAAGGAAATGGCAGCAGACGAGAAACTTTCCGTATCTGCAGCAAAAGAGCCGAAGACGATCATCATCGACTACGGTGGACCAAACGTTGCAAAACCTCTTCATGTAGGACACCTTCGTTCTGCAATCATCGGAGAAAGTATTAAGAGAATCGGTCGCTTTGTAGGACATAAAGTGATCGGTGATGTTCATCTGGGAGACTGGGGTCTTCAGATGGGGCTGATCATTACAGAACTGAAACACAGAAAACCGGAGCTGGTTTATTTTGATGATTCTTATACAGGAGAATATCCGGAGGAAGCACCATTTACGATCAGCGAGCTGGAAGAAATCTATCCATGTGCAAGCGGTAAATCAAAAGTAGACGAAGAGTATCGTAATGAAGCTCTTGAGGCAACGCATCGGCTTCAGCAGGGCAAACGAGGATATATGGCACTGTGGAACCACATTATGCAGGTTTCCGTGGCAGACCTTAAGAGAAACTACAACAATCTGAATGTGTCATTTGACCTCTGGAAGAAAGAATCTGATGCACAGCCGTACATTCCGGATATGGTGCAGCAGATGAAAGATCAGGGATTTGCTTATGAAGATCAGGGTGCACTGGTTGTTGATGTAAAAGAAGAAAGTGACACAAAAGAGATTCCTCCGTGCATGCTTCTGAAATCTGACGGAGCTTCCCTTTATACGACTACTGATCTTGCAACGATCGTAGAACGTGTAAAACTTTTTGATCCGGATGAGATCCTTTATGTAGTAGATAAACGTCAGGAACTGCATTTCATTCAGGTATTTCGCTGTGCAAGAAAGACCGGTCTTGTAAAACCGGAGACAGAGCTTTCTTTCCTTGGGTTCGGTACCATGAATGGCAAAGACGGCAAACCGTTTAAGACAAGAGACGGCGGTGTTATGCGTCTGGAAAACCTCATTGCAGATATCGATGAGGAAATGTTCCATAAGATCGTTGAGAACCGCAGTGTCAAAGATCAGGATGCAAAAGAAACAGCAGAAATCGTAGGACTTTCTGCAATCAAATACGGAGATCTTTCCAACCAGGCTACAAAGGATTATGTGTTTGATATTGACAGATTTACTTCTTTCGAGGGAAATACCGGTCCGTATATTCTTTATACGATCGTGCGCATCAAATCCATTCTGAACCGCTACAAAGAAGAAGGCGGCAATCTGGATGTAGGTGAAATCCTTCCGGCAGTAAATGCAAGCCAGAAAAACCTGATGTTGGAGCTTACCAAATTCGGAAATACGATCGAAAATGCATTTGAAGAAAAAGCACCTCACAAGATTTGTGCATATATTTATGAAGTATCCAATGCATTTAACAGTTTCTATCATGAAACAAAGATCCTCAGTGAGGAAGATCAGGCACAGAAAGAATCTTTCCTGAAACTTCTCGGACTGACCAAGGATATCCTTGAAAAAAGTATTGATCTTCTGGGCTTTTCCGCACCGGATCGTATGTAAGACTGTAGTTGTAATAAAATAAGCGGAAATGAAATCCTCCATATGCTTCGGCAGGTGGAGGATTGTTTATATTTTTTTTAGAAATAAAAAGTACAGTTTGTGCTATAATATGTTTCATAAATCTATAAATTTCTGATTTCACTGTCGGTATTCTCCGACGAACATCCACAAAAGAGAACGAGAATAAAATGCGGGAGGAGCGATTTCTATCGAACTGACGGGAATAATCTTAAAGGGCAGATATTGTATTGTTGACCAGATAGGAAGCGGCGGCGAAGGACGGATGTATCTGGCGCGAGATCTGGAACTGGGGATTTTTCGCGCTGTAAAAGAACTTCCGATCTCGAATCGGCGGGAGGCGGGACTTCTGCGTCTTCTGGAACATCCGGCACTGCCAAAGATGATCGACTATGCAGAGCGAGAAGAATTTTGCTATATCATTATGGAGTACATTCGAGGGAAATCTCTTGAAGATCTGTTAAAAACCGGCAGGACATTTTCGCTGGAAGAAATTCTTAAGATCACAGATACTGTATTAAAGATATTGGACTATCTTCATTCAAGAAAACCGGCCGTTTTTTATGGAGATCTGAAGCCGGATAACCTGATGATATCGGCAGGTACGTTGTATCTGGTGGATTTTGGCAGTGCCACATTTGAATATCAACAGAGAAGCCATAAGCTGGAGTGTAAGGGGACGCGAGGTTTTGCAGCTCCGGAGCAGTATCATGGGGTGATTGATCAGGCAAGTGATTTTTACTGTCTTGGTAAGACACTGGAGCGTTTGTGCGGAAGAGGGAAATGGAGATACATTTTGCGATGCCCGTATTTCGGAAAGTTTATCTTTAAATGCTGTCGCCCGGAAGCTGGAAAGCGCTGGAAGAATGCGGCAGAAGCAAGCGAGTTTCTTAATAATATCCATCCTTTGAAGCTAAGGCTCCGTTCTGTTCTTGTGCCGCTGGCGGCGGCTGTTCTGGTGCTGGCGGTTGTGGTAAGCAGCGGTGGTCGTATGCAGAAAACATTGCCGGAACTTTCAAAGGTACTGACAGTGATTACGCAGGAATACTATGGATTTGCATATCAGTCAGGGAATCCTGTACTTCAGGCAAGGGTATACGCGCAGGCTGAAGCGAGACTTCAGAGATTATTAAAGCAATACCATACTCCAAAAGAAGAGATTCGGATTCTTGAATTACTGGCATACAACGGGGAGCTGGCGGATCATGCTGACCGTGCGGAAGTGTATTATCGTCAGTTGCTGACATATGAGCCGGAGTATGAAAGAGGATATCTGGAATATGGAAGGTTCCTGTGCAGACAGGCACGATATCAGGAAAGCCGTGCCGTTTACCGGCAATGGCAGAATAACGTTTCAGAAAAAAGTGCACAAAAGGAAGGGGCGCATTCTGATGAGTGGAAAAAATGGAAAAAAGAAATTCTTCCTGTTATTGGCAGGAATACTTCTGGTTCTTAACGGCATAAGTGCCGGCGTGTATGCGATGGAACTTGGTGGATTTGATGTGACGACAGGTGTCGATGACGTAGATGACTGGTCAGACTGGGATGAAGATGGGACAGATGGAGTATCCGAGAATGAATCAGCGGGCAGTGTGGACAGTGTAAGCGGGGATACTTATGGAGAAACAGAGAATACAGTATGGAAAGAATCATCTGATCGGGAAACTGAAAGCAGACAGGAAGAGCCGGCCGGAACGGAGAACCGGGCAAATGCAGGAAATACAGAAGTGATGAATCAGGCAGATACAGGTGGCGGTGTAAAGACAGATCAGATACAGGCAGGAAATTTAGATTCGATGAATACGGACGGATATAGACAGACATATACCGGAAGCGCAGAAATTAATAATCAGGAGATAACAGAAGTACCGACTGATACACCGGTGCCCATGCCATCTCCGACGATAACACCCACAGCTATACCGTCACCTGTGTCTACTGAAGTGCCGGAATCCGAAGTCGATAAAGTGACCGAGTTTCATGAAGAATATCGGATTCCGCCCGCGGAATGCCTGAAAAAGATGAAGCTGTTTTACTGGAAGGAAACTGTGCGGGGAAGAGAGAAAATGGAAATTAAGCTGAATCACAGAGTAGTGACTGCTGTTGCATCTCTCCGAATCAATGGTCAGGAGATATCATGGACGACGGATTGGGGAAGTATTTGTATCGATCAGCTGCAGGAGGATGATGAAAATCTGATAGAGCTGGCAGCAATGGTTCCAGCAGATTTATCGTGGACGGAAATCAAAAAGAATGCTATACTGTCGTATAATGTTTTTTGAAATACATAAGAAAACAGGTGGATTTTGGGATACAGAAATTGGAGGAACCATGTATAAAGCAATTTTATTTGATCTGGACGGGACGCTGACGGAATCCGGAGAAGGAATTACAAAATGCGTACAGTATGCACTGGAAAAACTCGGAAAACCGGAAGAGGATCTGAAGAAACTGGAAGTATTTATCGGACCGCCGCTTAAAGAACAGTTTATGCAATATGCAGGACTGGATAAAGAAACTGCAGTGAAGGCAGTGGAATATTACCGTGAACGTTATTCAAATGTGGGGATATTTGAGAATAAACCATATCTGGGTGTGGAGAATATGCTTCGGGAACTAAAACGCAAGAAATATATTCTGGCAGTTGCATCATCAAAACCGGAATATTATGTGAAACAGATACTGGATCATTTTTATCTGACAGAATATTTTGATGAGATTGTCGGAAGCGAGATGAATGGTGCCAGAAGCAATAAAACAGAAGTTATTGAAGAGGCACTGGAGCGCATCGGAATGAAAAAGCATCGGGAGCAGGTGGTCATGGTCGGAGACAAAGAGCATGATGTGCTTGGCGCACGAGAAGCAGGACTGGATTGTGTGGCAGTTTCCTATGGATATGGGACACAGGAGGAACTTAAAGAGGCAGCTCCGTTACAGATAGTAGCTTCTGCTGATGAAGTACTGGATTTTTTCGACTGAGCCCCCGACGCAGGCAGTCATATAGCAGACAGATCTGGCGTATAGCTTATCCCTGCGGGATTCATTTCCTGATTTCGCAGATTATCGGATATATGGCACTCTGGCTGATTACACGCTCCGGCGGGGGAATGGAAATATATTATAAACAGGTGGTACTGCTTACCGGTCTGACAGGAATACTTTCTATAATTCCGTGTCTTTGGTTTTACAGCAGGGACCGCATAGCAAGGAAACATGGAGGACTTGTTCTGCCGCAGAAACCCTGGAAACTTGATCTGCCGGAAATAATCCTGTTTTTGGGAATGGGGGCAGCTTTTTCACAGTATGCAAATATGTTTGTCGGAATGCTGCAGTCTGTACTGAATTATCAGATCATCCTTCCGGAGGGCTGCATTGAATTATAAGGAATATCAGGAGACGATGGATCAGATGACTGCTGGAAAGAGTATGTGGTTTTTGATCATATGTATGGGTGTTATAGCGCCTCTGGCAGAGGAAATCGTATTTCGCTGGCTGATTTATCTGCGGCTCAGAGACTACGTGAGAATGGGAGCTGCTATGGTAATTTCAGGTCTTATCTTTGGGATTTATCACGGAAATCTGGTGCAGGCGGTTTATGCAGGGATTCTCGGAATGATCTTTGCGTATTTTCTGGAAATCAGCGGTTGTCTGTGGGGCAGCGTACTATTGCATATGGGAGCAAATATCTGGTCACTTGTATCTCCGGATCTTGTGAGCTGGATGCTGCAGAAAAATCCAATGTACATTCTGATCATGCTGTTTGCACTGATACTCATTTTGGTTTATGGGATTCCCTATTTTCAGGCAAGGGCGAAAGGACGGACAAAAAGGGTTTTGTAAATGCTTATATAAAAGCTGAATTTTGTTTTGAAATAAAAATGAACAGAAATCTACAGAAGAAAAGCTTTCAGGTTAAAAGAAACCTGGGAGCTTTTTGCTTTACATAAAAGTACTTTGCAATATTTCTGAGTTTAGAATTATTTTATAATTATTTTATATTTATTTTATAGATGCTTGATTGCATAGTGGAGGAAAATATGATAGTCTAAGTGTACTAAAACAATTAATACATTATACACACGCAAATCACATACAAAGTGGAAAGGAAGGGAAATGATCATTTTGGATTATCAGGACAGGCGTCCGATTTATGAACAAATTACAGAGCGATTTCGAACGTTGATCTATCAGGGAGCATTGCCTGCCGGATCCAGACTTCCTTCTGTGCGTCAGCTTGCAATGGAACTGTCCATCAACCCCAATACGATTCAGAGAGCATATATGACGCTGGAGCAGGAAGGCCTGATTTATCCGGTAAAAGGAAAAGGCAATTTTGTTGCAGAGACCAGTCTGATTCAGGAAAAGAGTAAAGAAGATTTCAGGAAAGATTTTAAAGGACTGATAAAAAAGGGAATACAGACGGGAATCACGGAAGAAGAGATGCTTTCGATGGTTCGGAAGAACTGTGAGGAGGAACAGAGATGATTGAGATAAAGAAATGCAGTAAGTCTTTTGGGACGCTTAAGGCCGTCAGTAAACTTTCAATGGATATCGGAGAGAGGGAAGTATTTGGGCTGGTTGGAAGCAATGGCGCAGGAAAGAGTACACTTCTTCGGATGGCAGCAGGGATACTGAGACCGGACGAAGGCGAGATAAGGATTGATGATATTTCTGTTTTCGATAATGAAGATGCGAAAAAGCAGATTTTTTATATTTCGGATGACTGCTATTTTCCTGCAAACTATACCGCAGCGGATATGGCTTCATTTTACCGTCTGTACTATCCGGGATTTGAACGTCAGCGTTTTTCGAAACTGATGCGTCAGTTTCAACTTGATGAAAGTCAGAAGGTCAGTAGTTTTTCAAAGGGAATGAAGAAACAGCTGATGACGCTGATTGGCATCTGTGCGGGGACAAAATATCTTCTCTGTGATGAGACATTTGACGGACTGGATCCGTTGGTACGTCAGGGAGTAAAAAGTCTTTTTGCCGCTGAGATCATGAGCAGAGAATTTTCACCGGTTCTTGCGTCTCACAATTTAAGAGAACTGGAAGATATCTGTGATCATGTGGGCCTTTTATATAAGGGAGGTATGCTTCTGAGTAGAAATCTGGAAGATATGAAATTCCATATTCACAAGATACAGTGTGTATTTACTGATAAGAAGCAGGAAGACGCACTGAAAAAAGAACTTGATGTGTTGAAAGTGGATCATCAGGGCTCACTTGTAATGATCACAGCACGAGGCACAAGGACAGAGATCATGGCAAAAATTCAGGAAAAGAATCCACTTTTCTGTGAAGTGCTTCCACTGACTCTGGAAGAAATATTTATCAGTGAAACGGAGGTGGCTGGCTATGAAATCCAGAATATTTTCTTCTAAACATCTGAAAACAATATCCAAAGGACAAATCTGGATACCGGCATTTATTACACTTGGATTTCTGCTGGCATTTCCGGTGACTGGTATGGTAAAGCTGAGCTCCTGGAGGGATCTGCAATACTCAGATTTACAAATTCTGATTTTGTATAATAATTTGTGGAAAGATGGTTTTGTGCTGTCGGGTCTGATCATTGCATCCATAGCGGCTTTCATAAACAGTGTGAACGGATTCATTTATCTGTATTCTGGTAAAAAAACAGATTTTTATCATGGACTTCCGATGAAAAGAGCAGAACTGTTTCTGGAAAGAGTAGTTTCAGGACTGGTATATTATCTGATGCCGTATATCATCACAGAGTTTCTGATGATCTGTATTGGAGCAATGCGAGGATTTTTCAGTCTGAATATTATGGGGATGGCAGTCGGGATGCTTTTCCTGCATCTCCTTATCTACCTGGTGATCTATTTCAGTATTGTGCTGGTAATCAGTGTGACGGGAAATATGCTGATGGGTATTCTGTGTCTGGGAGGTATGTACCTGTATGGGATTGTACTCAATTTGCTCCTTGTAGCCTATGGACAGTCATTTTGGCGTACCTTCTTCTCGGAATACCAGTATGGTGGCTTTAATACGCTTTTACATACGGCATCTCCGGGAACGCTGATTCTCAGTATGGTCAGCGATTATGCGGAAGGAAAGACAGGAAAATTACTTGCAGCAGTCATTATTCTTGGTGTTATACTTGGAGTCCTGGCATGGATTGCATATAAGAAAAGACCATCAGAAGCAGCAGGAAAATCTATGGTCTATACTTGGGTATCCATGGTAGTAAGATTTATGGTCGTGGTACCGGGCGGTCTTGCAGTTGGCTGGATATTCTATTCACCTACTACCGGAAAAGTCAGAATTCTCTGGTGGATTTTCGGAATGATTCTTGGAACAGTCGTAATACATGGTTTATTAGAAACGATATATCAGATGAGTTTCCAGGGCTTTTTTGCGAAAAAAATACAGCTGGTAATTGCAGGGGTACTTGTAGCAGTTTGTGCACTTTTTTTCCAGAAAGACCTGTTGCATTTTGATAGCTATATTCCAAAACAGGAAGACATTGTATCAGTTAATCTCAACATGATGTCTTTTGATCAGGACTATTATGAGAATGTCCAAAAGACAAAAGATGGAGACTATGAAATAACAGATGCAAATAACTGGGCAGAATCTGCTATGGCATTTATCGGTAAAAATGGTATAGGTGACCAGACTTATAAAGCTCTTCAGGATATCGTTGCCGGCAATCCGAAAAGTGAGGCAATCGACGGAGATTATACATATTATACAAGCATAAAATATACACTTAAATCTGGAAAAGAAATCAATGTTTCAGATGAAATCTTCCAAATTTTTGTAGAAGGAACGAAACGTAATAACACTTTATTAAAAGAAGGCAAAATATATGTTCGTAATGGACGTTTGTATTTTTATACCTCTTCTCGTAGAAGTTTCCCACGTTTTAAAAAACTTATGCCGGAAGCAGACGATGACAATTATCATACAGAAAGAGAGGAATTGCCAAGTGGAGGGTGGACTGAGACTGTTGTGTGTGGAAATGAGAATGCAGCTTTAGCATATTATGAAGATTATAGAGAAGCGAAGGAACCTTTGGGGGTTTTACTTTATTATGCGTCAAAAGGTGTTAATAAAGTGATTGGTGGGCCTCTTGCCACTGCTTTTGAGTATGCTTGTGACTTAGTCAATTGGAAAACTGATAAACAAGAAGAGGCGATATATAATGCGGCCAGAAGCGGGGGGCTTAAGGCTGTGACTACTTATGACCCTCTACCACAGTTTCCTGGTGGCACTACACAGATGGTTACAGAAATTTATGATAGTAAAGGGAATTTGTTAGGCCTTTTTTAACGTTAAAAATATGGAATGGAAGAAGAGCAGCCAAAACATATATTTGCAGCTTTTTTGTTTTGCGATGTTTGTTATTGACCTGATAGCCGGCATCAATTACTTATATGAAAGGAATAGTAATGCATTCTTCAATGTTGGCATGTCTTTCGTCTGGTTGTTTGCGGCTTTGAAAGGCCGGAATATTTGGGTGGATCGGTTGGGGTGGATTATATGGGGAATTTTTCTTTTACTCCAGATATGGTGGATGGTCGATAAAGATTTTTGGAAAGCTATTTATTTTCGTTGGTAGCTTCTTCTAAAGATAGTAGAATAAAAAAGGCTAAAAAGCATACAATATGAAGCACATACAGTTTCTCATGAAAGACAAATGGTTGTTTTTGTTCTTTTTGATTTGGTTCGGAGGAATGTTTTGGATAGTTTCGGAACGGTTTGTAGATGCTGAAACTGATCCGAAAGCCTACTTCGCCTTATTCGGGGCTGTTATCTTTTGTACGTTTTGGGTACTAAAAACATTCCGGTGGGATATGTCGAGTAAGTTTTGTTTCACTGATTTTGCTGCCGCTATTATGCTGTGTGCAGTTTCGCAAGCCTTTTATGCTATCTTGCAAAAAACGGGAGTTTGTACCTCATTCGGGGCATTTCCCGTTTGCGGCAGTTTTGATAACCCCGCAGGGGTAGCCTCAGCCTTGGCTTTCAGTTTGCCTTTCTGCTTAGGTCTGGTTGGCCATCGGTATTCCTATGTCAGGAAAATTGCATGGGCAAGCATAGCCATCATAGCTATGGGGGTTATTGTCTCCGAATCACGTTCGGGCATATTGGCTGTTTGCATGGTGATGTTCGTATTTTTCGTAATGAGACGAAAGTGCGTACGTAAGTTATGGATGATATTTTCGGTCGTGGGATTGGTTGCCGCAGTCGTCTTTCTATACCATTATAAGCAAGATTCGGCAGATGGCAGGTTGCTGATTTGGAGATG
>ENA-OOZA01000804-OOZA01000804.1-human-gut-metagenome-genome-assembly--contig:-NODE-804-length-17532-cov-1.888711_pt1 | contig 17532 bp, 18 predicted proteins | sample MGYA00241703_ERZ501378 | MGnify/ENA primary metagenome ERZ501378 (study PRJEB25962, sample SAMEA2042916) | human gut metagenome | biome: human gut; feature: human-associated habitat; material: faeces...
AGCAGCAGCGTATTCTGTTAAACGAGCACGTTTAACTTCTTTGATTTCTTTCAACAAATCAACGTCGATTCCATCTGGATCATAAACAAAACCAGATGAATCAGAACATGTCACAGCTTTAGCACCTAGACTTTGCAATTTTTCAATAGCGTAAATCGCAACGTTACCTGCACCTGAAACAACTGCTGTTTTACCGTTAAAGTTTTCACCACGTGCATTAAGCATTTGTTCTGCAAAGTAAACAGCACCGTAACCAGTTGCTTCTGTACGAGCAAGTGATCCACCCCAGTTCAAACCTTTACCAGTAAGAACACCTGTGTATTCGTTACGAATACGTTTGTATTGACCATAGAGGTAACCAATTTCGCGTCCACCAACACCGATATCACCAGCAGGCACGTCTGTATCTGCACCGATGTGTTTGCTCAACTCAGTCATGAAGCTTTGGCAAAAACGCATGATTTCGTTGTCTGATTTACCTTTAGGATCGAAGTTTGATCCACCTTTACCACCACCGATTGGTTGACCAGTCAATGAGTTTTTAAAGATTTGTTCGAAACCAAGGAATTTAATGATTGATTGGTTTACTGATGGGTGGAAACGAAGACCACCTTTATAAGGACCAATAGCTGATGAGAATTGTACACGGAAACCACGGTTTACCTGTACTTGACCTTTATCATCAACCCATGGTACACGGAATGAAACGATACGTTCTGGTTCAACCAAACGTTCCAAAAGGTTTTCTTCGATATATTTAGGATATTTATCGAAGACAGGGACAAGTGAATTGAAGACTTCTTCAACTGCTTGAAGGAACTCAGCCTCGTGGCTGTTTTGAGCTTTCACTTTTTCAAAAACGCTAGCAACGTATTCTTTACCTGTTGTCATATCAATGTTTCCTTTCAAATAATTACCTTAGTAATTTAATCACATGAATAGTATAAATTTTCAGAATCTTATTGTCAAGTGTTTTTTGTCATTTTTTTGATTTGCATGTTAGAATTTATGACATAGCTAATTCTTCCTCTTTTGTAAAAACCTATCACGTCAATAATCTAAGCGTTTTATTTTTGGGTTATTCTTTCAAAAATTTTCTCCTTATTTAAAGACTTGAAGCTGAATTTGTTTGAAAAAACAATTTAGTTATTTTACTATTTCATCTATTTACATTACCTCGAAACTATACCACCATTAATTTAGTAAATTTACTATATTTAAAAAGGATAACCCTATGAAAAGAAAACATCTATCAGGAAAGAGTATTGGTATTGTTTTTGGAACATTTGCACCAATGCATGTAGGACATGTCGACCTCATCACAAAGGAAAAACGCGCTAACGACAACGTCCTTGTCATCGTAAGTAGCAGCAACACACAAAAAGATCGTGGGACACGCACAGGCCTGTCGCTCAACCGACGCTTTCGTAATGTCCGTGAAGTTTTCTACGATGATGAACTCATCGTTGTGGATAAACTAGACGAAGCCGATATGCCTCCCTATCCAGAAGGTTGGGTGCCATGGGTTAACTGCGTCAAATACCTTATCACTAAGAATACGGATGGTCCCGAAAAAATTACCTTCTATGTTGGAGAGTCAGAGTACGTGATCGAGCTCAATCGCTACTACCCTCAAGCTCAGGTAGAACTCATCGAGCGTTCTATTATCAATATCTCTGCTACTGAGATTCACGATAATCCTATAGAAAATTGGTGATTTATCACCAAACCTTTCCGTCGCCACTTTACTCGTAAGGTCCTAGTTGTCGGATCTGCCAGTGGAGGAAAAACAACCCTTGTTAAGGATTTAGCTCGTACTTACAACGCCCTTTGCTCACTTGAATATGCCAGAGAATATCAAGAGAAGTATAATGTTCGAGATGACGAGTTGTATACCAATGATTATATTCACCTCTTAACCGATCAATATGCCCAGACAGCTGAGATTATTGACAACGGGCAACACTCATGGCTTATTTTGCAGACACCAACTCAACGGTCACTAAGGTATATATCGACTACTATTTGAAAGAAAACATCTCACAAGAAGAGTTTGATCTATTAGATCGACTCTATCAGGTAACCCAAGCTCGTGAAAAATGGGATTTGATTTTTGTGATACTACCAAAATCAAACTATGTAGATGATGGTTCCCGTGACATGACTATGGCTGATAACCGAACACGGGATTGGTTTACCAAACATCTCTTGGACCTACTATCACCATTCATGGATAAAATCGTTATTTTAGGAGAAAACTGTGATAGTGACAGTTTTTTTGCTGACAACTACCATTACGCCAAGAAGACAATTAAAGAACGTCTGCATATCGAAATCTAATGGATTGCTTCAGCAAAAGCATTTTCACTTAAAATTAACAATATAGACTAGGAGGCTAAAAATATGTCTAAAACCTTTGAAAATTCTGGTAGCGAAAAAGACTTCCTGAAAATCTACAGTAATGAAGAATTGGATAAGTATGCCAAACCCTCAGTAACTGTAGACTCAGTCATCTTCCGCTATTTTGAAGAAAGAGTCCAAACCTTGCTTATCAAACGAAAAAATCATCCCTACATGGGAAAATATGCTCTTAGTAGTGGCTTCGTTCAAGAGCAAGAAGACCTCAATACGGCTGTCTGTCGTGAAGTACGTGAGGAGACATCAGTTCAACTGAACACTGATCACATCGAGCAACTCGTTACAGTAGGAACACCTTATCGAGATCCTCGTATGTGGACCATTACAATAGCTTACCTCTGTTTCATGGCTTTTAATGATATTCAAATGGATAAGGCTGCCGATGATGCAGCGTCTACGCATTGGTTAGATATCGCGCTATGGTCAATGGCAAGTTGCAGCTTACTGATGGTGACAAGACGCTGTATCATGATGACCTCGCCTTTGACCACTGGGAAATCCTTTTGATTGCTATGGAACGTATTAAGGGAAGACTCTAATACTGCCTAACTATCCTCAACATTATGCCAGAGGAAAATACCTTTACCGCCTACCTTCAGCTGTTTGGGACCTTTAATGAAACATACCTTAAAATGGATTCCACAAATTTCTTACGTCGCTTTAAACATCTTTTCCAAAAAACAGGACGCCAAGTAGCTACCAGAACTAAAAAAGCCGCTACCTACACTTATCAGACCTAACCAATCTAAAGTAGGTTTTGTTTGACAATTTTTACCTTACGTAGTAGTATTAAGAAAAATTAATAAGAGGTAGCATATGAAAAGTTTTACATTAATTAGCGGGATTCTCATTATTCTTTTAGGTGTCTTTTTCTTCGCTAATCCTACAAGCCTTCTTGCCATTGTTGGTTGGATTTTTGCTCTAATGATGCTCATTTCTGGGGGTTCAAGTCTCATGGTTTATTTCAAACGTGATAACGAGAACCGTTCCTTCTTCCAATTACTTCAAAGTGTCATTTCGATTGTTTTTGGTATTATTTTGCTATCGGCATCGGTATGGGTACTCTCAGGTGTCGCTGTGACCATCATCGCTTGGTGGCTCCTTGTCTCAGCCTTTACCCAAGGCTTCCAAGCTTATCACCAACGTCAGTTTGGTTTTTCAGGGCAACCTGCTTTGTCAATCGCCTTGATTTGTTTAGTATTTGGAGTCTTGCTCTTTTGTGCACCATTTTTCTCAGCCTTTCTTATTGGTCGCTTTGCAGCCTCCTTAATTATCTTTGCGGGTGTATCTGTCCTCTCCTTTTCATTCCGCTTATGGTAGAACAAAGTTATTTCACTACGTAATAATATAAAAAAGCCTTGCATATGCAGGGCTTTTAGCATGCTTTGAATGTTAAAGAGTTTATCCCTTTAGCCCACTCAAATACTCATAACGTTCGTATTTTTCAAGTAAGGTTTCATTAGTGGTGTCTAAATCACGTTGAAGACTTGCTAGCTGTCCATAATCACTAGCATTTTCAAGCATGGCTGCTTCAATCTCTTCGATTTTAGCTTCGAGGTCGGTAATTTCATCCTCGATAGTCGCCCACTCTTGTTTTTCAAAATAGCTCATGCGTCTTTTATCTTCTTTAACTTTCTCAACCTTAACTCTAGCTTGCTCTTTTTCTTTCTCTAGAAGGGCTGATTGCTCTTGTAAGAAGGCTTTTTCATCAAGGTAGTCAGTATAGTTGCCAAAGAACTCACGCACCCCACCCTCCTCAAAAGCTAGAATCTTGTTAGCCACCTTGTCCAAAAAATAGCGGTCGTGACTGACGGTTACAACAGGGCCACCAAAACCATTGAGGAAGTTCTCCAAAACAGTCAAAGTCGCAATATCCAAATCATTTGTCGGCTCATCCAAAAGCAGAACATTAGGCTTTTCAATCAGAATCTTGAGTAGATAAAGACGTTTCTTTTCTCCACCAGATAGCTTGGCAATCTGTGTTCCATGGGTAGAACGAGGAAAGAGGAATTGCTCTAAGAGCTCTGTGATGCTGGTGGTCCCAACAGTTGTTTTGACTTCATCTGCGACTTCTTGTAAGTAGTTAATGACACGCTTGCTCTCATCCATATCTTTAATTTGCTGTGAGAAATAGCCAATACGTACAGTCTCACCAATATCTAAGACACCAGCTGTGGGAACAAGGTCACCATTAATCAGATTGAGCAAGGTTGATTTTCCGACACCGTTATCCCCAACAATACCGATACGGTCACGGTTTTGCATGATAAGATTGAAGTCACTGAGAATTGGCTTATCATCTTCATAATCAAAATCGACATGTTCGAAGTTAACTACCTTCTTACCAATACGGCTAGTCTCAAAGTTAATTTCAAAATCGTCATTATTGAGCGTTTGGTGAACCTCACCCTTAAGCTCCTTAAAACGATTGATGCGAGCCTGTTGCTTAGTCGCACGTGCCTGTGGTTGCGTTCGCATCCATCCCAACTCCTGCTTATAGAGTTGCTTTTTCTTATGAAGAGCTGCAGCATCACGCTCATCTTGTTCAGCCTTGAGTCGCACGTAATCTTGATAATTCCCTTGGTACTCAATCAGATTTGCCTGGTCTAGCTCAAAGATGCGTGTTGCCACACTATCCAAGAAATAACGGTCGTGGGTAATAAAGAGGACCGTTTTTTTGGAAGACTTGAGAAAATTAGTCAACCAAGCAATGGTATCAATATCCAAATGGTTGGTTGGTTCATCTAAAACCAAAAGTTTAGGTTCTTCTAATAAAAGCTTGGCAAGACAAAGTCTGGTTTTTTGACCTCCAGATAATTCATGGACATATTTTTGAAAGTCCTCTTCCACAAAACCCATTCCTTTTAAAACCCCGACAATACGACTTGGATAACTAAAACCATCTTTTTCATTAAATCTTTGAGTCAATGAATCATATTCATTCATGACTTGTTCACTATGATCATAAGACATCATACTTTCTAATTCACGCATACGATTTTCTATTTGAATAAGTGGATCAAAGACTTCTAAAGCACATTCATAAATGGTTTTATTCATATCTAAATCATGATGCTGTTTTAAATAGCCGATATTTAAATCACGGCTTTTAAATAAATCACCACTATCATAACTTTCTTCACCAATTAAGATATTTAAGATAGTTGTTTTACCCGCCCCATTGACACCGATAATCGCAATTTTATCATGGTCATCTACTTTAAAACTAATATCTGTTAATAAATCAATTCCTTGAAATGATTTCTTTATATTTGAACATTCTATAAGCATTTTTCATCACCTCGACTATTCTATCAATAAAATAAGTTGTTTACAAATATTCTTTGTATAAATCTTGATAAGTAGAATCTACTTCTAATAAAGCATTCATGCTTAGATAAAAAGCTTCATCAAAACAAGGTGAATCTTTTTTAATACACCATAAAGCTTCATGTCCTGTAAAGGCATGCGCTAAAGCTTGATATAAAATCTCTGGATTCGATAAATTATGAATTTCTTTTTGTTCTTGGGCTTTTTTTATAATGATGATACAAAGTTTTGTAAGATTATCACGCATATCAAAGCTATGACGATTTTCTTTTAAATTCGCAATAAACATTTGACTAAATAAATCATAACCATATTTTTTAGTATCTTTAATTAATGTAGAAAAGACAATAAGTAATTGTTGATAGTGACTATCACTATCAACTAGTTTATACGTGTCTTTTACAAGATGATCGATGGTTGAATCATAAAGATCTAAAATAAGCTCTTCTTTATTATTGACGTATTTATATAAAGTTGGTTTGGTGATATGTAATTCGTTACAAATATCTTGAATTGTGACATTGTTATATCCTTTATCTAAAAAAAGCTGAACAGCTGTTTGTGATATTTCTTCTTTTGTTATTTTCATAAAATTCTCCTTAGAAATAATATACCATAGATTTAACGGAAAGAGGTTTGTTAAAAAATTCACTTTTATTTTATGAAAGCGTTGACATTTATTTTTACAGTTATATAATTTACTTGAGTTAAATAAATATTTACTATGGTAGAGGAGGGAAAAGAAAATGGCTAAGAGTTTATTTGATAAGACATACATAGGTAAAATGAAATTAAAAAACAGAATTTTCATGTCACCTATGGGAACAACAGGAGAAGCTGATGGAGCTTATTGTAATGAAGGTATTGATTATTTTGAAGAAAGAGCAAAAGGTGGCGCTGGTTTAATTATTACAGGTGCTAACGTTGTTTCGACAAAATATGAACCAAGACCATGTACAGAACTTTCTGATTTCCATCATGTAGAAAGATTAAATATGTTAATTGAAAGATGTCATGCTTATGGAGCAAAAGTCTGTGTACAATTATCACCAGGTTTAGGACGTCAACAATTTACCGATCCTTTTACACCACCTTATAGTGCGGGTAGTGTAGGTGCATTCTGGTTTCCAAATTTAATTTGTAAACCTTTTTCAAAAGAAGATATTCATTATTTAGTAGAAAAAGTAGGGTACAGTGCTTCACTTGCTGTAAATGCTGGTGCAGACTGCGTTGAATTACATGCGTATGGAGGATATTTATTAGATCAATTCCATTCTGTTCAATGGAATAATAGAACAGATGAATATGGTGGAACACTTGAAAATCGTATGCGTTTTACATTGGAATGTATTGAAGCAATTAAAAAGAACGTTCCAGATACAATGCCTGTACTTGTTAAATTTACACCACATCAAAGAGTAGAAGGCTTTAGAACCATTGATGAAGGTATTGAAATGGCTAAAATCTTAGAAAAAGCAGGGGTTGATGCTTTACATGTTGATACAGGATGTTATGAAGAATGGTTCCAAGCGATTACAACTGTTTATAGTAAAGAAGGATATAAACTTGATGTACAAAAAGCAATTAAAGATATTGTAAGCGTTCCAGTATTAGGTGATGGGAACTTAAAAGATCCTGAAGTGGCTAAAAAAGCTGTTGAAGATGGTATTTTAGATTATGTAGGACTTGCTCATCAAATGTTAGCTGATCCATATTGGCCTAAAAAAGTCAAAGCACATCATGAAGAAGATATCGCTCCATGTGTTGGATGTAATGAATGTTTACTTGCTGGATTTAGTGGAAAACACTACTATTGTGCAGTAAACCCATTATGTTATGCAGAAAAAGCTTATGCTTTACCACTTCCAAATGGTCAAAAACGTAATGTATTAGTTATTGGTGGAGGTCCAGCTGGTATGATGGCTGCCATTACTGCAAAACGTCGTGGTTTTGATGTTGATTTATATGAAAAAGAGGATAAATTAGGTGGAACTTTATGGCCTGCAGGTGGTCCTGATTTTAAAGCGGATGTTTTAAAATTAATTAAATACTTAGAAACACAATGTCAAAAATTAGGAGTTAATATTCATTTAAATACAGCAATTACAAAAGATAATCTTGAAGGAGATTATGACAAAGTTATTTTAGCTGCTGGTTCAACTCCTGCTATGCCACCAATTACAGGTATTGATACAACAGTTCTTGCGAGTGATTATTTAACACATCAAGCAACAGTTGGTAAAAAAGTTGTTGTTATTGGTGCTGGTCTTGCTGGAACAGAAGCTGCTTGTGATATTGCTGGAAAAGATGGAGATGTGACATTAGTAGAAATGTGTCCAGACATCTTATTTACAGCAAACCATTGTTTAAACAACGATCAACATTTAAGAAAAATGGTTAAAGATCGTGGTGTTAAAGTTGAAGCAAACGCTAAAGTAACAAATATTACACCAACAAGTGTTACATTTGAAAGAGATGGACAAACAATGACGCTTGAATGTGATACTGTTTTAAATGCTGTTGGATTTAGACCTAATAATCAATTAGAAGAATTATTAGATGAAAAATATGATGAAGTTGCTGTTATTGGAGATGCTGTTGCACCAAGAAAAATTTTAACTGCAATTCATGAGGGATATCATGCAATCCGTGTGATGGAATAGGAGATAATAAAGATGATTAGTTTTGATTTAACAGGAAAAGTAGCGGTTGTTACAGGAGCTTCAAGTGGACTTGGACAACAATTTGCAAGAGCATTGAGTGAACAAGGATGCGATGTTGCTATCCTTGCACGTAGAAAAGAAAGATTAGAAGAATTTTCTAAAGAATTGAAACAAAATGGACAAGATTGTTTACCTGTTTCATGTGATGTTACAGATGAAGAAAGTATTAAAAATGCGATTAAAGCTGTCGTAGATCATTTTGGAAAAATTGATATTCTTGTCAATAATGCAGGTGTTGTTGAATACTCAAGTGGTCTTCATGATCATACAACGGCACAATGGGATAAAGTTTTAGATACGGATTTAAAAGGTGTTTTCCTCATGGCAAGAGAAGTTTCAACTATTATGATGAAACAAAAATATGGAAGAATTATTAATATTTCATCGGTTGGTGGTATTCAAGCTGGACCTGCTCAAGTAAGTTATTTTGCGGCTAAAGGCGGGGTTGTCAATCTTACAAAAGCCATGGCTGGAGATTTAGCCCCTTATGGTATTCTTGTTAATGCGATTGCACCAGGTGTCTATGATACAGAAATGACACATGATGCTTTAGATGCACCGGGTTCTCTTGTTTTAAAAAACAGAGTAGCTCTTAAGAGATTTGGTCGTGAAGGTGAAATGAATGGAGCACTAATTTACTTTGCAAGTGACGCTTGTACTTATACAACAGGACAATTACTTGTTATTGATGGTGGAATGACAAGTATGCTTTAAAATAAAAAACAATATCCATATGGATTGGATATTGTTTTTTTGCATAAACAAGAACATTTTTTGCAAAAAAACATAAAATAATAAGGTATGAAATTAGATAATTGTTTTCAATTGTATACAAAAATGCAATATTCTGTTGAAATCAAGAAAGCCCTTTGATATAATACAAAAGTACTTTAAGAAAGTTTAAGTAGGGAATTGTTAAAACTAGGAGGAAAGGGAAATGAACTTATTAAAGAAATCTTTATCTGTTCTTGCTGTTGCTGCAATGGCTGTATCCTTAGCTGGATGTGGTGGTTCAAGTAGCTCAAGCAAAAGTACAGAAAGTGGCGAAAAAGTATTTCGCTTTGGTCAATCTAATCCAAAAGTTGGTTTAGATATGCAAACTAACACTACCTCAGGGGCTTCTTCTGTTGCTGACAACGTATTAGAGGGATTATATCGTTGGAATGATGATAATAAAGAAGAATGTGTTCTTGCTAAAGATATGCCAGAGGTATCTGATGATGGATTAACTTATACAATTACACTTAAAAAAGGTGTTAAATTCTCAGATGGTTCTGATTTAACTACTGAAGATGTTAAATATACATTCGAAAGAATGTTTACACCAGCAACAGGATGTACAAATACATATATGTACAACATGATTACTGGTGCTCAAGATATGTTAGATGGTAAAGCTACTGAATTAAGTGGTTTTGAAACAGTTGATGATTACACTTTTAAATTACATATTGATTACAAATTTGCGCCATTTGTTGCTAACTTAGGTATGGACTATGCTTCAATTTATCCTTCAGATGCATGTGCTGCTGCTGGTGAAAACTGGGGTAAAGGAACTAACTTAATTGGTACTGGTCCTTATGTAATTAAAGAAAATGATGAACAAACTAAAGTTGTAATGGTACCAAATAAAAAATATCATGGTAAAAAAGCTAACTTAGATCGTTTAGAAATTGTTTATATTGATGATGCAAGTACAAAAATGATGGAATATGAACAAGGTAACATTGATATGTGTGACTTAGATACTTCATTATTAGATCAATATAAAGATAGTGATTTAAAAGATGAAATTACTCAAGTAACTCCATTAGGTACATATTTCTTATCAATTAAAGATAATGATCCAGTATTAAGTAATAAAGCAGTTAGAGAAGCAATCTCATTAGCTATTAACCGTAAAGAATTATGTAGTACCGTATTAAATGGTGCTGCTGAACCAGCTTCATCATTCTTAAACCCAGGTGTTCCAGGACATGATGACAAATTAAAAACTTATGAACATAACGTTAAAAAAGCTAAACAAGTTTTAGCTGATGCAGGTATTTCAAACCCTACATTTATTTGCAAAGTTAGACAAAAAGAAGAAAAAATTGCTACTGCATTACAAGCTTACTTAAAAGAAGCAGGAATTACTATGAATGTAGAAACAATTGATGCAGGTATTTGGTCTTCAGCTAGAGCTGCTGGTGAATTACAAGCTACAGTTCTTGGTTGGTTCCCATTATATGCAGATGCTGATAACCAAATGTATACTTATTACTATTCAGAAAACGCTGTAGGAAAAGGTGTATTCTACAATAATCCTGAATTCGATTCATTAATGAAAGAAGCTCGAGAATCAAATGATTCTGATAAACGTGTTGAATTATACAAAAAAGCAGATTATATCTTATCTCGTGAAGATTATGGAACAATTCCATTATATTATGGTAAGTTACAATTTGTTGCTAAACCATATGTAAAAAATGCTAAATTAGGAAACTTAATTTATCATTTATATAACATTGATATTGATTTATCTAAAAAATAGTAAATGAAATTAAATAAGTGTTAATCATATATGGAATGCAGCAATGCATTCCATATATTTATTGTAGGAAAAAGGAGGGAAAATATGGCGAAGTATTTATTAAAACGTGTATTACAAGCTATTGGTGTCGTTTTTTGTATTTCGTTAATCACATTCTTTGTGTTAAACATTGTGCCTGGTAATCCAGTTGAAATCATGTTAGGTGAGTTCGCTGATCAAGCAACGATTGCGCGTGTTACACATGAAATGGGATTTGCAAGAGAGGTTGCTGACCGTGTCATGTTTGTGGATGAAGGAAGAGTAAAAGAGCAGGGAACTCCGGAAGAGTTCTTTGCAAATCCTAAGGATGAGCGTTTAAAGGAATTCCTGTCAAAGGTTCTGTAAAAATAAAGAAATATAAAAGAAAAAAGTTCTGTTTTCTTAAGAGACAGAACTTTTTTCTTTAAGAATTGCGAAAGACTATTGCTATTTTTTTATTTATGTATAGTATAGATTGTATGAAGAAAATAAAAACTATAATTCCACTTATTATTACATTTTGTATGAATGCTGTGGTATATTGGGGAGTGCCGCTATTACGGACGGGAATCAAGACTCATAATCTTTCTGGTCCGGCGGATGAAGTGATTCCTTTTATGCCACAGTTTATTATTATTTATTTTGGGTGTTATCTTTTCTGGGTAGTGAACTATTTCATGGCATCGATGCGGGAGGAGAAGGTGAAATACCAGTTTTTTACTGCGGATTTTTATGCGCGGCTGGTATGTATGCTGTGCTTTATTTTTTATCCGACCACGAATACGAGGCCGGTTCTGACAGGGACGGATATCTGGACGCAGGCAGTACGGTTTTTGTATACAGTTGATAAGCCAATCAACCTGTTTCCGTCCATTCACTGCATGGCAAGCTGGTTCAGCTGTATTGCGGTCAGGAAGAACCGGAAGATTTCCAACTGGTATAAAGCTTTTTCTGTCCTGATGACGGTACTGGTCGTGATATCGACACTGGCGCTTAGGCAGCATGTATGGCAGGATGCAGCAGCAGGAATTCTTCTTGCAGAAGTAACCTGGCAGATCAGCAGACGGACAAATGGATGGCAGATTTATCGGCGTCTGACAGAAAAAATAGCAAATAAACTTGGAAACCGGATAGGAATGAGGAGAGATGGAAAATAAAAAGAAGACGATCTTCAATGTCATATTTTTGCTGGTGGTATTTACCGGTACAATGTATGGCGTATTTCATGGGGAAGATATTGGTGAGATTGTGAAGATCCTGGAACAGGTCAATGTATTATGGCTGATTCCGGGAGTGATCTGTGTTGTGGTTTTTATCTGGGGAGAATCGATCATTATCTATTATATGATGCGGACACTGAAAATCCGGCTGAAAAAATGGACATGTTTTCTGTTTTCATCGGTTGGATTCTTCTTCAGCTGTATCACACCTTCGGCATCTGGAGGACAGCCGGCACAGATTTATTATATGAAAAAAGAAAAGATACCAATACCGGTTTCGACGCTGGTGCTGATGATCGTTACGATCACTTATAAACTGGTACTGGTGGTTGTCGGATTGTGGCTGGTACTGTTCGGACAAGGATTTATCCATAAATATCTCTGGAGTATCCGGCATATCTTTTATCTGGGGACAGCTCTGAATGTTTTCTGCGTGACAGCGATGCTGGTGCTGGTGTTCCATCCGCGGCTTGCAAGAGAAATTCTGGTAAAAGGAATGGCACTGCTTGAAAAGCTGCACTTTCTACACCATAAGGAGGCGCGTATTGAAAAGCTGAATGCATCCATGGATCAGTACCGGGATACAGCAGTTTTTCTGAAGGAACACAAGCAGGTGATCGTGAATGTATTTGCGATCACCATGTTCCAGCGGTTTGCGCTGTTTACAGCTACATGGTTTGTATATAAGGCATTTGGGCTTGGAGGTGCAAAAGCAGTCGCAGTCATTACACTGCAGGCGGTCATTGCGGTATCGGTAGATATGCTTCCTCTGCCGGGAGGTATGGGAATCAGTGAAAAATTATTTGCCATGATTTTTATTCCGGTATTCGGAAAACGGCTTCTTTTGCCGGGAATGATCCTGAGCCGTGGGATTGGATATTATACAGAACTGGGGCTGAGCGCCTTGCTTACGATCGTAGCAAATTTTACAATTGGAAGAAAGAGGGAGATAGAATGTTAGGGGTTTATGATTATACGGTAGTACTTACATATGTCAGTTTGATGGTATCAATTGGAGGAATGATGTTTGCAGTAAACGGGCATCTGCATCTGGGCGTGATGTGTCTTGCAATCTCCGGCCTTTGTGATATGTTTGATGGAAAGATTGCAAGAACAAAAAAGAACCGGACAGAAGTGGAAAAGCGTTTCGGAATCCAGATTGATTCGTTAAGCGATATTGTTTGCTTCGGAGTTGCGCCGGCTGTTCTTTGTTACTGTTTCGGAATGCGCGGTGTGATTGGTGTGGCAATCCTGATGTTTTATGTACTTGCAGGTCTGATCCGTCTTGCGTGGTTCAATGTGATGGAAGAACAGCGTCAGGAAGAAACAGCAGAGAAAAGAGAATGTTATCAGGGGCTCCCGATCACATCCATGGCAATCGCACTTCCGCTTGTGGTTGTATTAAAACCATTTTTAGGTTGTGAATTTATGCTTGCGCTTCATGTGGTCATGCTGGTGGTCGGCATTCTGTTTATCACCAATTTCAAACTGAAAAAGCCGAAAAATGTGACCATGGGTGCGATTGTAGCTGTTGTGGCAATGGCAGTGATCGCTATTCTGGTTCGGCACTATATGCGTTATATGAGCATGATGTAATGAAACCAGGTTATGAGCAGGCAGCAAAGTGAAGGGCAGAGATCTGCCTGACAGCTACATTATCAGGCATGGATAAGGCGGACAGGAGATAGAAAAATGTATTACATGGACAGAGAAGGTCATCGGACAAAAAAGACAACCAGTCAGGATAAGTTTTTAAAATTTGTGTATACCCATACAGCAACCAGAGTACTGATGCGCCCGCTTCTTTTACCGGCAGTATCCAGACTGGGAGGGAAGCTGTTGAATACAAAAGTGTCCGCTGTTTTTGCCGGACTATTTGCCAGAACCCACGGGATCGATCTGAACAAATATGAAAAACAGAAATTTGATTCCTATAATGATTTCTTTACCAGAAAAATAAAAGCTGAGGAACGCCCGGTTAACAGGGAAGATACCGTACTGATCAGTCCATGTGATGGGAAAGTGAGTGTCTATCCAATTCACGAAAACGGACGATTCTTCATTAAGCATACACCATATACAACCCACAGCCTCATTCGCGATGCAAAGCTTGCCAGACATTATATGGGAGGCTGGGCGGTAGTAATCCGTCTTACAGTAGACGATTACCACAGATACTGCTACGTGGCGGATGGAGAAAAGACCTATCAGAGAAGGATTCCGGGAATTTTTCATACTGTAAATCCGATTGCAAATGATATCTGCCCGATCTACAAAATGAACAGCAGAGAATACTGTCTTGTAAAAAATGAAAAACTCGGCACCGTCCTGATGATGGAAGTCGGTGCACTGATGGTCGGAAAGATCCGGAATTATAAAAAAGAACGCTGCCAGGTAAAACGCGGCGAAGAAAAAGGAAGATTTGAATTCGGAGGTTCAACGGTTGTGCTGCTCCTGGAGCCAGATAAAGTCTTGCCAGACAGTGATCTGATCCGGAACACGTTGCAGGGAGCAGAAACCATTGTGAAGATGGGAGAACGCATAGGGGGAGTTGTCTGTCTTGAAAAAAACAGCTCCATATAAAGAATTGGACTGGTAACATTTGGAAGAATATTAGAAGCTCTTAGACCACAGAAATTTATGTTATTCTGAAAAATCCATCTGTTTGAGCGAAGCGAGTTATGAGTGGAATGCCTTTGCTTTTAGGAGATTTGGACATCCTTAGATTTTCTTACATCACGGAATCTTAGTAGCAAATAGAGCACCAAGTTTTTCTCATGGACTGAGAGGCCGCAATAATTAATTAAATAGAAAATGCCTCTAACTCCTCCTGCATCTCCCGGAAGAATTCCGACGTATGCCACCCATCCATTGCCGCATGAGCAATCGTAAGCGTCAGTGGAAGTGTCAGTTTCCCGTTATCTTCTGTATATTTACCAAATGTAATAATCGGAAACAGCGCTACATGATCCGACACTGTCGATGTCGCATATCCGGTATAATCCAGCCACGGCACACAAGAGATGCAGTAGAAATTCACCGGCTGTCCGGCTTTTGCTTTGACTCCCCGGACTTTCTTTGCAGCTTCTATATCCGTTTCGATTCTCTTATAAAAAGTCGCAAAGTCTGCATCATATTCGCTCCAACAGTCAGAAAATGTGTGATCTTCTTTGTGGAAGATTGTATAATTTGGATGTACAACATCCCACACTCCCGGATTGCCTTCTTCGTCCGTCATCATCTTCATAAATGACAGGCGGTTCACAACATTTGACGTACACCAGATGAATGCCGCATAGAAATGCACCCCGAACCGGTCGCATTCTGCTCTTAATCTTGTTACATCCAGGCGCGCTGTCATACTGTAGTTTACTTTTAATTTTTCGGTATAATACTTGTAGTGATCCTGGCGCGACCAGGTTGACTGATCGATTTTTCTATATGGTGGAAGACTCATAATGTCACCTCTTATTGTATATTATTTCGAATTGATATAAAAAATGCGCAAAAATAGCCGCCCCATGTCTGGTAAACTAGGCGACTATTTTTAATACATAAATTAATTATCAGGACTGACCGTCTATCGGCAACACCCTTTTTCTATAACTAGACTAACATCATCTAATGAATATGTCAATTTCTTATTTCATCCCAGAATGACTCCCCATCTCCCCGGTATTTACTTCCAAGAGCTTCCGCAATCGTCGCCGCCATATCTGCAAAACCTTTTCTGGTATGCAGATTCACCCCTGCTTTGATCTCTTTTCCGTATATAAGACAAGGCACATATTCTCTTGTATGATCCGTTCCGGTATATCCCGGATCACAGCCATGGTCTGCCGTAATCATCAGCATATCGTCGTCCCGCATATTTGCGAGGAATTCTCCTAACTGTTCATCAAATCTCGTCAGTGCTCCTGCATATCCTGCAATATCACGCCGGTGTCCATAGATCATATCCCCATCTACTAAGTTCACATAGCAAAGTCCGTCGAACTCTTTCTTCTGTATCTCGATCGTCTTTTCCATATTCTTTTCATTTCCCTGATTCGGGTAGGTCTCCGTCACTCCCTGCCCTTCAAAGATATCATAGATCTTTCCGACACCGATCACATCTTTTCCTTCTGCTTTTAATGCATCCAACACCGTCTGTCTCGGCGGTGCAAGTGAAAAGTCATGCCGTCTGATTGTCCGTTCGTAATTTGGCCATGTTCCGATGAATGGTCTTGCGATCACTCTTCCGACTCCGAGATCTCCAGTCAGCATCTCTCTGGCAATCTTACAGTATTCATATAACTGCTCTACCGGAATTATCTCCTCGTGCGCTGCAATCTGGCATACACTGTCCGCAGATGTATACACGATCAGTGCTCCTGTCTCTTCCTGCTCCCGGCCATAATCATGAATGACCTGTGTCCCCGAATACGGCAGATTACACAGAATCTTTCTTCCCGTCCTTTTTGAAAATTCCTCTATGAATACTTTCGGAAATCCGTCCGGGAATTTCGGAAGCGGATCCGGTGTTACGATACCCGCCATTTCCCAGTGTCCGGTCGTCGTATCCTTTCCACATGATAATTCCTGCATTTTTGCAAAACTTCCGGTCGGATTCTCTGTACTTTTTGCATATTCCATACCATCAATCTGGTAGATTCCTATCTTTTCCATATTCGGAATATGAAGTTTCCCGCTGTCATAGCAGCTCTTCCATGTATTACTTCCGACATCACCAAACTTATCTGCATCCGGAGCTTCCCCGATGCCGGCACTGTCCAATACGATCCAGAAAATACGTTTCATAGAATCAGTCCTTTCGGTCTTTTTCTTTTATTATAAGTCTATATCATAAAGGCGTGCAAGATACAGGGATCTATGATTTGTCATTTCCCCTAATAAAATCACATTTTCAAATTATCCATTGACGGTAAATTCTTATCTTCTTTCTGTTCCAGATCATTTTCCGTAACCTGAACTCCCTGTTTCTTAGAAAGCATCGTAGATAATAAGATTGTCACAACTACTGCACAGATTGCCGGAATAAAGTTCTTCATCATAAGTGATGTAAGGTCTACTTTAAATGCCTCGGATACCGCAATCGTATTTGGATTCGGTGATATGATATTTCCGGCCTTTCCTCCTCCGATCATCGCAAGAAGCAGCGCCTCTTTGTGATATCCGGACTTCTTTCCAATCGCAAGTGCTCTTTTTTCTCCTGTATGTTATCTTTTATAAAATATAAAAATCTATTTCAGACTTTATTTCTTTTCATTTTTTACCTGTTCTGCCTTAT
>ENA-OOZA01000809-OOZA01000809.1-human-gut-metagenome-genome-assembly--contig:-NODE-809-length-17474-cov-3.346461_pt1 | contig 17474 bp, 10 predicted proteins | sample MGYA00241703_ERZ501378 | MGnify/ENA primary metagenome ERZ501378 (study PRJEB25962, sample SAMEA2042916) | human gut metagenome | biome: human gut; feature: human-associated habitat; material: faeces...
GCTGGCCAATGATAAGGTGTGTCTGGATATTTACCGCGGCGATGCAGGTGATAGAGCAAGAAGGAGGTTCTGTTCAGGGAGAGCAGGTTGTTATTAAAACGCAACAGCCGGTTGCTGTAAAGTATGAGAAAGCTTTTGAAGGTCATTATCCGGCAGAGAAGAAAGCTGTTAACCTTTTGTTACAGGATGCTACAGAGTTTATGTTTGATGGTAACGGATTTGTTTTGAAAGGATATGTGAAGTGTGCTGATGAATCGTATGTTGCGAGTGTTGCGATGTATATAGATGGCGCTTTAGCAGAAACTGCCAATCTTCCCGTTGCTAAATCTACTTCTATAGATGACAGAAGGGTTGATTCGTTTCATAAATACCAGTTGCCTGATGCAGCGCACACGGTTGTTTTGAAATGGTTGAATCCTCGTACGGATGCACAAGTTTATTTAGGTGAGGCGGTTATTTATTCCAGCCAGCCCAATCAATTAACCTATAAATAATTAATTGTAATGTATATAGTTGAAAATTATGGATTGGCAGTAGCTCTTTGTTGGGTTACCATGCTTTGCTGGGGCTCTTGGGGGAATACTCAAAAGCTGGCAGCGAAAACTTGGCGATATGAACTTTTTTATTGGGATTATGTCGTTGGAATTCTTCTCTTCTCTTTGATATGGGGATTTACTTTAGGAAGTACGGGCGAAGCTGGTAGAGGCTTTGTCGATGATTTGCTTCAGGTTGATATCTCTAATTTGGTGAGTGCGTTTTTGGGAGGTGTCATTTTTAATGCATCCAACATTTTGTTATCTTCTTCCATGTCATTGGCTGGTATGTCTGTCGCTTTCCCCGTAGGCGTTGGGTTAGCTCTGGTATTGGGTGTATTTATAAATTACTTTAGTGCTCCTCAAGGTGATGCAACTGTTTTGTTTTCTGGAGTATTTCTGATTGTACTTGCTATTATTTTTAATGGTATAGCTTCTGGGAAAGTTGCTAAAGGAGGAACATACCAGGCAATGAGGAAAAAAGGGATTATTATAGCTGTGTGTGCAGGTATATTGATGGCATTTTTCTATCGTTTTGTAGCGGCTGCTATGGATTTAGAGAATCTGGAAACGCCGACTGCGGGTATGATGACTCCTTATTCAGCATTGTTTGTGTTTGCAGTGGGTATTTTTGTCAGCAACTTTTTCTTCAATACATTGGTCATGAAGAAACCCTTTGTCGGCAAGCCGATAGCGTATAGTGACTATTTCAGTGGAAATATGAAGACACATCTTGTTGGAATTCTGGGAGGAACCATCTGGGCATTGGGGACTGCTTGTAGTTATATTGCTGCAGGGAAAGCTGGTGCAGCTATCTCCTATGCTTTGGGACAAGGTGCCACTATGGTTGCTGCCTTATGGGGAATATTTATCTGGAAAGAATTCAAGGGCGCATCTAAGTCAATAAATATGCTGCTTGTATTTATGCTGATACTTTTCCTTTCAGGCTTGGGGTTGATAATTATATCTGGTGGTAATTAAATTCTTTATTTTAAATAATATACTATGAGACAAAAAAAACAAATGAAAATGTTGGGACTATTGGGATTGTTGGCTGCATTACCGATAATTTCTGCATGTGCGGGAAATAAGGGTTCTGACGAATCTCGAAAAGAAAAAATGGTCCAATCGGTTTCTGTGGTACAGCCTATTACGGGTACATGGATTAATTTAGCCTACAAGGATGTGCGGAATAAGTATACTAATCCACAACATTTTGATAATATGGATCCTAAATTATGGACTGCTAAAGTGCGTGAATTGGCTAACATGGGGATTGAATATTTGGTGTTCATGGAGGTTGCTAATGAAGGGAAAGCATATTATCCGTCAAAGTTGATGCCGTGGTTATATAATGATAAATTGCAAAGCCCCGTTGATGCGATTCTTGACGAAGCTGCCAAACATGGCATGAAGGTTTTTATGAGTACCGGTTGGGCAAAAGATCAGGATGATAATCTGCTTGATCCAGTGATTAAGGAGCGTCAGCTTCAGATTATGGAGGAATTGGCATCTCTCTATAAAAATCATAAAGCTTTCTATGGCTGGTATCTTCCGGTTGAAGATTGTCTTTGCCCTATCTTTGCCGAGCATGCTGTTCAGTCAGTAAATGCATTGACAGAGAAGGCTCATTCTTTGACTCCCGGAAAGAAGACCTTGATTTCTCCGTATGGTATTGGTCTGTCCGAATTTGATCATCCTGATTTTGAGAAGCAGATGGCAAAATTGAAAGTCGATATTATTGCTTATCAAGATGAGGTGGGATGTGTACGTGACAAATTTACTCTTCCTCGCTTGAAAAAGAATTGGCAAAGGATGCGCGATATTCACAATCGCCTGAATATTGAGATGTGGGCGAACTGCGAAACCTTTACTTGGGAAGAGGGAACCAATGACCGCCAATCTGCTTTGATTCCGGCTGCTTATTCCCGTTTGCTGTCACAGCAGGTAGCGGCTTCGGTTGCTGGTGTCGACAAAATAATTTCGTTTATGTTCGGTGGAATTATCGAAGACCCAAAGTCTGCTTATCAATTGGGACAACCTGTGTGGTCTAATAATTTATACAACAATTATATGGCTTGGAAAGAAGGTGACAGTTTTTGGAAATTATTTGAAGCTGCTTTGCTTGACAAGTTGGTCAATTCAGCCAAATCGGAAATGATTGGTAAAGTTGATATGAAGGCACTGGCAGATGGTCGGGTAGCCGAAGAGGATAGTGGAGACAGCCGTTGGGTAAGGTTTGAAAAAGGTCATCATGAGGTAGTGATTGATTTGCAAAAGAATACTTCGCTTCAAAAGGTGCTGGTACGTACTTTGAACTATAATCAGGAAAAGATAGGTGCTCCTTTGAAGGTTTATGTTTACACTTCTCAAGATGGCCAGACTTATAATCTGGCTTCAATAAAGGATACTCCGTATTTTCCTAACAACAAGCATGATGCTTGGATTGACGCAGTCTTGATTGATAATTTAAAAGAAAAGACACGTTATGTGAAAGTTGCTTTTGACGCTTTGGAAAATGTGTATATGGATGAGATTTTTGTAAATCCAAGTATTCGTTAACCGGGTAATATAATGAAGGAATAATAGGGTCATCCGGAAAATATGAAATATAGTTTGAGATGAATTGATATTATATGGGAATGAAGCCGCCCGGATATGGAAGATGCAGCCATCTTAAACAGATATGTCTAAGTAGAAAAAGTATGATTTCAGGCTAATAGAAACGTCAATTATCGCATTTCATTAATATAATAAAGTGCGATATAAAAAACAATACAATGAAAAAAATCTTAATTTATTAATCCAAAAATGAATCTATGAAAAGATTACACAAAACTATGAATCGAATTGTCGGAGTGCTTTTAATGGCACTTATGATGGTTCCAAGTGGTTTGAAAGCTGAGACGGCAGAAATGCTTCAAACTTCTAAAATTACGGGTGTAGTAATTGACGATTTCGGCGAGCCGATAATCGGTGCTACTGTTCGTGTGAAGAATGCACAGAATGGCGCTGTAACAGATGTTAATGGACGTTACTCTGTAAATGCTACTAAAAATGCGACATTGGTTTTTTCTTTTATTGGCTATAGAACACAAGAGGTAGCTGTTAAGGGTAGGACTACTGTTAATGTAACTTTGAAAGAGGACAGCCAAATGTTGGAAGAAACAGTTGTTATTGGTTATGGTGCTGTTCCTAAAAGAGATTTAACGGGATCTGTATCTTCTTTAAAGAGCGAAGATTTGCTGAAAACAAACCCTGTGAGTGTGAATCAAGGTTTGCAAGGCAAAATGGCAGGTGTAAATGTGTCCCAGTCTGACGGAGCCCCGGGTGCCGGTATAAATATCCAAATTCGTGGTGCCAATTCGTTTACTACCAGTACAGAGCCTTTGTATGTAGTCGACGGTATGCCGTATTCTATGGGTGAAGGACGTACAACGGATTATGGTATGAAACAGAGTAATAATCCATTGAGTACCATTAGTCCACAAGATATATTATCTATTGAAGTTTTAAAAGATGCATCTGCTACCGCTATTTATGGTTCTCGTGCTGCCAATGGTGTTGTGCTTATTACTACTAAATCCGGTGCTGAGGGAAAGGCAAAAGTTCAGCTTTCTGCTAACCTTAGCATCTCTAATCCGGTAAAACGTATTGATGTGCTCGATGCTTGTGATTACGCTTTGTACCGTAATGAACGTATCACGAATGGTCTCTTGTATGACGGTTACTCTGAGGCAGACAGCCAATTGGAATATCCTTTGGTGGGATATTGGGCTCCGGTGAAAGCTCCGGATCCTATTACAGGAGAAATGGTTGTAGTAGGTCAGGAGTATAAGCCAAGTCCATGGGATTACCGGAAGGGTTTTGTCGAAAAAGAAGGAGGACCGGTACGTTATGGAACAAATTGGCAGGATGAAATTTTTCAGACAGCAATAAGCCAAGATTATAATGTTACAGTATCGGGTGGTGATAAGAAAGGTAACTATATGTATTCCGGTGGTTATACTGACCAGCAGGGTGTGATTGTTAATTCTTATTATAGACGTTATACAGCGAGAGCTAACAACAGCCGTAAAATCAATGATTTTTTAGAGTTAGGTACTAACATCAGTTTTGCAACTTCCGATAATCGTTTGGCACGTACCAATAGTGAAACGTATGGTGTAATTCCTGCAGCTATTTCGTTTAATCCTACTCGTCCGGTATTCGATCCCAATAAAGACTCTGGCTTTTCGGAAGATTTCTCTACCGGTTTGGCTAATCCTTATTTGACCTTAATTCCGCAACACTTTGATTTAAATTAATCTACCCTTAATCGTGTATTGGATGATAGTTGCGGATTTTAGGTTTGACTGTACATACGGAGAAGAATATCCAAGAGACGTTGAATGTATTTATCTCAAGCTTTGGTGAATTGAAGTTTACCGACTGGTTGAAATTCCGTCAGAATTTTGGTTACGGTTATAGCTATTATGAACGTAATACCTATAATAACCGTTGGACCGGTGCGGGTATAGCTCCTACAAATGGTTATGCAACGAAGTCAGATGATGCTTATGAAAGCATTTCGACAGAGTCTTTGTTGACTTTCAACAAGAAGTTTGGAGTTCATGGCATTAATGCTGTGCTTGGTATGACTTATGAAAACAGCATGTGGCATAGTAAGTGGATGGCTGCATCTAATTTCCCGAACGATATGACTGAAGACAACGTCATTGAAGCAGGAACTAAGGACCGTCGTATGGAAAGTAGTCGTGGAAAGTCTCAGCTGATGTCCTATCTGTTCAGAGCCAATTATAATTTGCTGGACCGTTATTTATTCACTTTTTCTATGCGTCGTGACGGTTCCAGTAAATTGTCAGAGTTAAATCGTTGGAATAACTTCTATTCGGGAGCCGTTGCTTGGCGTTTGTCTGATGAGTCTTTTGTAAAGCAGCTGAATTTCTTCGATGACTTGAAATTGCGTGTCAGTGCCGGACAGACCGGAGGTCAGGGGGTCAGTGCCTATGCTACCCGTTCCCGTTTTGTTGTTTCTAACTACGGTATGGGTGGTTCATTGCAGAGTGGTATGGCAGAATCCCGCTGGGGAGGACCTGCAGCAGCTCTTCTGAAATGGGAGACAACCAATCAGTTTGACATAGGTTTGGACATTGCTTTCTTGAATAACCGTGTTAATTTGACAGTAGATGCCTATTATAAGAAGACAAAAGACCTATTGTTGGATAAGCTTATTCCTATGAGTTCCGGTTTTAGCCGTATTCAGGCAAACTATGGTAATGTAACAAATAAAGGGTTGGAAATTTCCGGTCATTTCATTCCTGTAAAGGCACGTAATTTCTTGTGGTCTATAGATGCCAATATTTCATTCAACCGTAATAAGGTGGGTGGTTTGGATGCCGACCAATATTCTGATGTGGCTTGGGGTATTGAGAACATGTTCTTGGTACGTAATGGTGAGCCTATCGGTACTCTATATGGGTATGTGGAAGATGGCTTTTATGACAATGAGGCCGAAGTCCGTGCAGATCCGTTGTATAGAAATGAGACGGACTCTAAGGTTAAAAGCATGGTAGGTGAAGTGAAATACAAGAATCTTGATGACGATCCTGTAATTGATAATCGAGACCGTCAGATTATAGGTAATACCAACCCGGATTACCAATATGGTATAACCAATACATTGGAATGGAAGAACTGGACATTCAGTTTCTTCTTGCAGGGTACACAAGGTAATGACGTGTTGAATGTCAATCTTAAGAAATTTGATATGGCCAGCGTGGATAATATGCCTTATTTTATTTATAACAATCGTTGGACTGCCGAAAATAGGGCAAATGCCAAATGGCCGCGTGCCAATAGAACCAGTACACGTTCTATGAGGGCATCTGACCGTTACATTGAGGATGGATCTTACTTGCGTTGCAAGAATGTCAGCTTGAGCTACCGTTTCCGCCATCCGATGAAGTTTGTGGAGAGTATTAATTTGGTTGCCAGCGTTTCCAATCTATTTACAATTTCCGGTTATAGTTGGATGGACCCTGATGTGAATTCATTTGGTAGTGACCCTAAACGCAGAGGTGTGGATATGGCTTCTTATCCAAGTGCCCGTACATTTAATTTTGGTGTTCAAATTGGATTTTAAATAATGATGACTATGAAATTTAAGAATATATTAATGGCATTGGGCTTAGGCTCCATGTTGATGACTTCTTGTACGTTGGATGAAGAAGTATATACATTTATTTCAGGTGAAGACTTGTCTGCTGATGGTGAGTATGAACTGTTGGTAAATGGCGCTTACCAACCGTTGGCCTGGATGTTTGAATGGGGTAGTTATGATTCTGCTACTAATTATGATAATGACTATCAGACAGGGCCGGGTTGGGCTTTTAAAGAAACCGGTACCGGTAACTTTTATAACAATGGTAGTATAAATAATGTGTTTGCATATTATTCAACCGCCATTCATCGTGCCAATTACCACTATTATCTGATTGACAAGATGACCAATGTACCTGAGAAAGCCAAGAATAATGCGTTGGGTGAACTTCGTTTTCTCAAGGCATGGTCGGAGTTTGAATTAGTACGTCGTTTTGGTGGTATTCCTTTGTTTAAAACTTCTATTGGTGAAGGTAACAGCAGTTACCAGCCCAGAGCTTCCGTCAAGGAAGTGTATGAGGACATTATAGCCAATTTAAAGGAGGCTGAAACGTTGCTGATGCCTCGTACAGACTCGGATTATAAGAAAGGGCATGTATTTCGTGCGTCAGCCAAGTCGCTGTTGGCTTTAGTCTATGCTACGATTGGTTCTGCTTCGATGGAGAGTGGCAAAGTCATGGTAAAGGGTGGTCCCGGCAAGGTTACGAATCCGGATGGAACAGAATCGGCATTGATGCCTCAGGAAATCTGGCATAACAAGATTCGTCTTCCGGGATATGAAGAGTTCAATTCTCAGGAGTATTACAAACTGGCCAAAGAGAAAGCAGCCGAAGTGATTGCAGAAGGAGAGTGTGTGTTGGCTTCTAGTCAGAAAGAATTATGGAAAATCGACAATAAGAACGGGCCGGAATTCCTGTTTACATTACAGACTTATCCCGAAGGGGATAATCTTGCCGGAAACTATATCAGCGAATCGTATTACGGCTATTGGAAAGAGGATAGAACTCTGGGTTCTGGTTATTATACTTATCGCGATCACTGGCTACAGATGTTCGATGATTGGAAAGATGAACGTATTACATGGGGCATTCTGCACCGTTACCCCGATTCTTATAACGAAGAACTGGGCATTTATACCTGGCGTTACTACCCGTTGCGTGACAGTGTATACGTGAACCGTGAAGAGGCTCCGTATGCCGACCAGGGTATTGGAGCTTATCAGAAGACCGACCAGCCTACGTATGGTGCTTATTACGGTTCTCGTTTTACTAAGTTTACGGCAGTGACGGGTGAAATTGACGGTAATCGTAAAGACTTTAACTGGCCTTTTATGCGTTACGCAGAAGTGCTGTTACTGTATGCGGAAGCTGATAATGAATTGAATGGACCTACCCAAGATGCATTCTCTAAGATTGAATTGTTGAATAAGCGTAACAATAGTACGCTGGTAAGCAAGCGTCATGAGAAGATTCCGTTTACGAAAGAAACTTTCCGTTCGTTTATCTTGGAAGAGCGTGCTAAAGAGTTTGCAGTTGAGGGGAATCGTCGTACCGATTTGATTCGTTGGGGTATTTATTTATCGGTAATGAATGCTATCGGTATGGATGAAAACGGTAATTTGAAGAGACGTGAGGAGAAGCATTGGCTGATGCCCCTTCCGCCCGATGAAATTAACGGTAACCCTTATATTGAGAAAAATAATCCCGGATGGTAATCCTATTTATTAACTATATGATGAAAAATACAATGAAAAAGATATTGAGTTTTAGGAAGATGTATCTCGTCGGTGCTCTTCTTATGGGAATTTCTTGGACATCTTGCTCTGACGATAACGGAGTTGCACTTCCTATTGAACTGACCAATGTGACCACCATTGCTGATATGAATACCACCATTGAAGAAGCTGCTTTGGGGGATTTTATAGCTGTTCATGGAACCGGTTTGGATGTTCATAATATCGATTCTATTTTGATTGATGACATTAAGCTGGATATGCAAGAGGTATATACAGAAGATGATATTCTGTTTATAAAGATACCGGTAAAGCTGGCAACCAAGAAAACCGATAAAATAAGTATTTATAATACGGCCGGTTGTTTTGAAATTCCTTTTAAAACGGTAGCGCCCAATTTAAAGCTTTCCCGCATGTTCAATGAATATACGGCACCGGGTGATACGATTATGATTTATGGAGATTTCTTCAACCTCTATGAAATAGATTCGCTCAATGCTGTTGTCGATTTCAATGGAAAGGTATCTCCGGTCATTAAATCGGCTAATAATTATCTGACTGCTAAAGTACCGGTTGATGTAGATAAGAACATAAAAATTAAAGTGAAAGGGGTGAAGTATAATGTTGAGGCGGTATGCCCCGGACGTTACTACGATTGTGATTTTATGATTATGGACTTTGACGAATATTTGCCCAGTTCTATGACAAATGTGGTGACTGATGAGAAAGATCCACAACGGTTGAGCGGTAACTTCTTGAGAATAGATGATAAATCTGAATATAGCTCTTGGTGGTATATTGCAGAAAGAGGCGATATACCTTATACTGATGATATGTTAGGACTTGAATCATGTAAGAATTATGTGGTGAAATGTGAATTCCGCACATCCAATCAATTCATCAAGGACAGAATAAGGTTCTGTAATTATCTTTATTGGGCTGCTCCCACATGCGATTGGGTTGCTACAGACTTTAATATACAGAACTTCAACCGTTGGGAGACAATTACGTTGCCGTTTAATGTATATTTGTCAGAGGATTATCCGGACTACCATCCAGGTTCGTACACAAGCTTCAATATGCGTTTGGAGATAGATCCTGAGATAGCCCGTAATTTTGCATTCGATAATATTCGTATTTGTAGAAAAGGCGATTGATTGATGTGGTAATTGATCATTACGGATAATGGCCGCTTTTGGGGATTCGCGAATTGTGTTCCGAAGTGAACCCTATTCAGTCGTATACTGATTATAGCCCCTCTCAGAGTGTGCCCTGGAGGGGCTTTTTAAAAACATCGCATGCTGGTAGGGATTATTTACAATAAATTGGATCTTGCAGGCGAGTATAATCTCACTTGATTTTACAAAAAACACAAAGAAATGAAAATTAAAAAATGTGCAGCACTTATGGCTGCAATGTTGATGGGCGCTTGGAGCTTGCAGTCTTGCGACAACGGGCCTACTAAAGAAGTGTGGCTGGATGAATTCGGTCAAGATTCCTGTTATGTTCAGGACTGGGGAATGCTTGAAGTCAACCGTTCCGTAGTACATACTCCGCTTACAGTGAATGGAGTTGTTTATGAACGTGGACTTGGTGCCCATTCCATCAGCCGCCTGCTGTACGATTTGGATAGAAAGGCCGTTTCGATCTCCGGTTTGGCAGGAGCTGATGACAAGAACTTGTTTGCAGGCAAACTTCAGTTCAAGATTCTCGGTGACAAGAAGGAACTCTGGAAGAGTGGAGTGATGCAGAAAGGAGACCCAGTAAAAGAGTTTAATGTAAACCTGAAAGGGGTGGACAAAGTGCTGCTATTGGTAGAAGAATGTGGTGACGGCATTATGTACGACCATGCCGACTGGCTCAATGTGAAGATAACGACTCGTGGCGATGTGAAACCTGTTCCTGCGTGGGCAAAACCGGTGGCAAAGGAGAAGTATATCCTTACGCCTCCTGCTCCCGAAAGTCCGGTCATCAACAATCCGCTGGTCTATGGCGCACGTCCGGGTAATCCGTTCCTATGGTCTGTGATGGCTACCGGCAACCGCCCCATGAAGTTTGAGGCCGAAGGGCTTCCGGCTGGTGTGAAATTGGATGCTGTTACCGGTCGCATTACGGGTAAAGCCACAGTAGAGGGAGAGTATAAGGTAACGCTCAAAGCCACCAATGACAAAGGTACGGCCCAGAAAGAGGTAACTGTTAAAATAGGAGATGCCATAGCCTTGACTCCTTCTATGGGATGGAACAGTTGGAACTGTTGGGGGCTTTCTGTGAACGACGAGAAAGTGCGTGACGCAGCCCGCATGATGAACGAAAAACTGCATGCCTACGGATGGGAATACGTGAATATAGATGATGGTTGGGAAGCTGCGTCGCGTACCAAGCAGGGCGAGATACTTTCAAACGATAAATTCCCCGATTTCAAGGCATTGACAGACTATATTCATGGATTGGGCTTGAAGTTCGGTATTTATTCCTCACCGGGACATATCACTTGTGGCGGACATGTGGGCAGCTACCAGCACGAAGAAATTGATGCCAAGACATGGGAACGCTGGGGAGTGGATTATTTGAAATATGATTATTGCGGATATTTGGAGATAGAAAAAGATTCGGAGGAGAAGACTATTCAGGAACCCTATATCGTGATGCGCAAGGCATTGGATAAGGTGAACCGTGACATTGTTTACTGTGTGGGTTATGGCGCTCCCAATGTGTGGAACTGGGCACCGGAAGCAGGAGGAAACCAATGGCGCACTACTCGCGACATCACGGACGAATGGAATGTTGTGACAGCTATAGGTACTTTCCAGGATGTTTGTGCGGATGCTACGGCTCCGGGCAGAAACAATGACCCCGACATGCTGGTTGTTGGTAAGCTTGGTCAAGGCTGGGGAAGCAAAGTGCACGATTCATATCTTACGGCAGACGAACAGTACTCTCATATTTCTTTGTGGTGCCTTCTTTCTTCTCCTTTACTCATAGGTTGCGACATGGCAAATATGGACGATTTTACGCTGAATCTGCTGACCAACAACGAAGTGATAGCAGTCAGCCAAGACCCCATGGTGGCTCCCGCCAAGAAGATGATGGTAGAGAACGGCCAAGTATGGAGTAAAAAACTGTACGACGGTTCTTATGCGGTGGGCTTCTTCCATGTAGACCCTTATTTCATTCTTTGGGATCAGGAGGATGCTGAAGCTATGCAGATGAGAGAGTATGCTTTTGATTTTGATTTGAAACAGCTTGGCATTGAAGGAAAAGCAATGGTTCGTGACTTGTGGCGACAGAAAGACTTGGGAGAGGTGAACGGCATCTTCCGGACGGAAGTTCCCTATCACGGTGTCACCTTCGTGAAGATTACTCCTGCAAAATAGCAAACTATAAAATAGAGAGACGAATGAAAAAGTTAATTTTATCTTTGGTTTTTTTATCGGCTTTCACACTTCGGGGCTCTGCACAGTTGCAGGGCCTGGAAGTAGTGAAGGTACCGGAAGCACAGCAGCCTTATTCGGGCGAATATATTTATATCCCCGATGTGGAAGGATATAAAACTCTGAAGTGTGATTTTCATACCCACACCATCTTCTCCGATGGAGATATAAAACCTGAAAATCGGGTGTGGGAAGCTGCTATTCGCGGGCTGGATGTGATAGCCATTACCGACCATATAGAATATCGCCCCAATAAAGACTATATCAAGGCCGACCATAACGAATCTTACAAAAGGGCAAAGACTGTAGAGAAAGCTTCCAATCTGATAGTAATTCAGGGAGCCGAGATAACCCGTTCCAAGCCGATAGGGCACATCAATGCTCTCTTCTTGACGGATGCCAATGCGCTGGACGTGGAAGATCCTCTGAGAGCTGTTGACAACGCTTTGGAGCAAGGGGCCTTCATTATGTGGAATCATCCGGGGTGGCCTAACGACACAAGCACTTTATATAATGTCCATAAAGATTTGATTAAGCAAAAAAAGATACATGGAATAGAGGTGGTGAACGGCTTTGAGTACTATCCGAAAGCTTTTAATTACTGTAAGGAATACGGCCTGACATATATGGGAAATACCGATATACATGGCGTTTATAAGCAAACGTATCGTACGGACAAACAAAGTGGACCGATGACGATTGTATTTGCCAAAGAACGTTCTCAGGAAGGAGTGAAAGAAGCTCTCCTTGCCGGGCGTTCGGTAGTGAAGTTCGGGGATATACTGATAGGCTCTGAGAAGAACCTGCTATCTCTGGTCAAGGCGTGCCTCTCTTATGAAGTGAAGGAGGTGAAAGGCAATCAGGCTCTGGTGAAAGTGACGAACAAGTCGACATTGAACTTTGAAATTCTACTGGACAACAAGGCTGGTACTATCCTTGGCAATGCTACAGTAGAGATTAAGGTAAGGCTGGATGATAAAGTAAAGTTTACTACTACACACATCACGGATGATAGCCGGTTGGTGATTGATATAGCATCATTGCGATAGTGGTTTTATAAGACCGATAATCTGATATTTAAGGAACCATTGATTTTGTGTTTTATAATAACTGAAGTTTCTCAAATTTTTCAGATTGTTGATGAACTGTTGTATCTTAATGCTCTCTCTCGGAGGAAGAGCGTTGAGATTGTTTTGAAAGCGCAAAGGTAACTTGCGAAACTTGAAATATTTAATTATTCCTTGAAAAACAATTGTATTATGAAAAACAGATTTTTATGTTTATTATTTGTAGTTTGCACTGTCATTTCTGCCCGTGCAAACAGTACCGATTCTTTGGCTTTGACTCCTCCTATGGGGTGGAATAGTTGGAATTGCTTCAGTTGTAACATTAATGAAAAACAGATTCGTGAGATTGCAGACTTGATGGTGTCTACCGGCATGAAGGATGCAGGATATGAGTATCTCAATATAGATGATTGTTGGCAGGTAGGCCGGGATAATGAAGGAAACATTCTGGTTGATGAAAAGAATTTTCCTTCCGGCATCAAGGCTTTGGCAGATTACATACACTCCAAAGGACTTAAATTCGGTATTTATTCATGTGCGGGAACGCTGACTTGTGCCGGACGACCGGGAAGCCGTGGCTATCAGTTTCAGGATGCACGCACTTATGCGGAATGGGGAGTGGATTATTTGAAGTATGACTGGTGTTTTGATGAAGGCCAGAATCCTCAAGCTGCCTACAAAACAATGAGTGATGCCCTGAAGGCTTCCGGGCGTCCTATCGTATTCTCTATTTGCGAGTGGGGAAACAGCCAGCCTTGGACATGGGCAAAAGGCATCGGACATCTTTGGAGGACTACCGGTGACATTATCAATGCTTTTAAAGGTATTAATTATTGGGGAGGATGCGGTGTCGTAGAAATCATTGACAAGAATGCCGACTTGCACAAATACGCCGGACCGGGACATTGGAACGACCCGGACATGCTTCAGGTGGGTAATGGTGTGCTGACGATGGAAGAGAATCGCTCTCATTTCACGATGTGGTGTATGCTTGCTGCCCCTTTGCTCGCGGGTAATGATATTCGTAAAATGGACAAGGAGACACTTGGAATTTTGACAAATAAAGAAGTGATTGCAGTAAATCAGGACAAGCTTGGCAAACAAGGTGGACGATACATGAAAGTGGGTGAGCATGAAATTTGGGTGAAGCAGTTGTCCAATGGTGAAGCCGCAGTATGTTTCTTTAACCGCGATGAACAACCCTGGAATGTGGAAACCGTTTTGCAGAAAGAAAACCTCTCTTTTGCAGATGTCCGCTTCTGGGAGAAAGAATACAAAGTACGCGACTTATGGAAACATAAGGACATCGGAAGTACCAAGGATAAGATGCAGTTTGATATTCCTGCACACGGTGTCGTGTTGCTGAAGTTGACTCCTAAACAGTAATGATAGATTTAGAAACCATTAATAAAAAAATATGAAGAACATGCATTATGCATCTGTGAAGTGGATTTGCTTTCTGCTTTTCGTGGTAGTAGGAAAGGTGGCGATGGCCGAAGGTATCACTTCGCCTGATGGAAATCTCCGTCTTGAGTTTACCGTAAATGCTTTGGGAGAGCCGGTCTATCAGTTGTTTTACAAAGAGAAAGCCGTGGTTAATCCATCGAAACTGGGCTTGGAATTGGTGGGTGACCCGGGCTTGATGAATGGTTTTACACTTGTGGAAGCCGGGGCTTCAACTTTCGATGAAACATGGAAACCTGTGTGGGGAGAAGTGTCGCAGATACGGAATCATTACAATGAGCTGGCTGTGACGTTGGACCAGAAGGAGCAGAACCGCCATATCGTTATCCGTTTCCGTCTTTACGATGACGGTTTGGGATTCCGTTATGAGTTTCCTTTACAAAGAACTCTGCACTATTTTACGGTAAAAGAGGAGTATACCCAGTTTGCCATGACCGGAGACCATACCGCTTTCTGGATTCCCGGTGACTATGACACGCAGGAGTATGACTATACAGAGTCCCGTTTGTCCGAAATTCGCGGTTTAATGGATAAGGCGGTGACGGTGAATGCTTCCCAGTTCGTTTTCTCGCCCACGGGTGTGCAAACCTCCTTGCAGATGAGGACGGACGATGGTCTATACATCAACTTGCATGAAGCGGCTTTGGTGGACTATTCTTGTATGCATCTCAATCTGGATGAAAAGAACTTGGTTTTTGAATCGTGGTTGACCCCGGATGTTTTGGGAAACAAGGCATATATGCAAGCTCCCGGGAAGACTCCGTGGCGTACCATCATGGTGAGCGATGACGCCCGTGATATGCTTGCCTCCAAACTTACCTTGAACCTGAACGAACCTTGTGCCTATGAAGATGTTTCGTGGATTAAACCGGTGAAGTATGTAGGCGTATGGTGGGAGATGATTACCGGTCAGAAGTCGTGGAGTTATACAGATGAACTGATTGCCATGCGTTTTGGAGAAAACGACTATACGAAAATCAAGCCGAACGGTCGGCATGGAGCCACTAATGAAAGAGTGAAACGCTATATAGATTTTGCCGCCGAACATGGTTTCGACCAAGTATTGGTAGAAGGCTGGAATGAAGGATGGGAAAGCTGGGGTGGAAGTTCGCGCGATTTTGTGTTCGACTTTGTGACTGCCTATCCCGACTTTGACGTAAAGATGCTGAATGCCTATGCACACAGTAAAGGGGTCAGGCTGATGATGCATCATGAGTCTTCTGCTTCGGTACGCAATTATGAACGTCATCTGGACAAAGCCTATCAGTTTATGGCGGATAATGGCTATAACTCTGTAAAGAGTGGTTATGTGGGCGATATAATTCCTCGCGGAGAACATCACTATGGACAATGGATGAACAATCATTACCTCTATGCCATACAAAAAGCTGCCGAATATAAGATTTGTGTGAATGCGCACGAGGCAGTACGTCCTACAGGTTTGTGCCGCACCTATCCCAACTTGATTGGCAATGAATCAGCCCGTGGCACGGAATTCGAGCCTTATGACGGCAACAAGCCTTCCCACACTACTGTGCTCCCCTTCACTCGCTTGATAGGTGGTCCGATGGATTATACCCCGGGCATCTTTGACATTTATCTGAATTTTATGAATCATGACAATCACGGGCAGATTCATTCCACGCTGGCAAAGCAACTGGCATTATACGTCACCCTCTACAGCCCACTGCAGATGGCTGCCGATTTGCCGGAGAATTATGAACCCCATTTGGATGCTTTCCAGTTCATCAAGGACGTAGCAGTAGACTGGGACGACAGTAAGTACCTTGAAGCGGAGCCGGGAGACTATATTACCGTGGCCCGTAAAGCCAAGGGTACGGAGAATTGGTTTGTGGGAGGCATCACCGATGAGCATGCACGCACTTCAGCTTTTGTTCTCGACTTCCTGGAGCCGGGCAAGCAGTACATAGCCACGCTTTATGCCGATGCCAAAGATGCTGATTTTGAAAAAAATGCTACCGCTTATCAGATTAAGAAGGGCATCGTGACGAGCAAGAACAAGATGAATGTGAAGCTGGCACGTAGCGGTGGATTTGCCTTGAGCCTGATAGAAGCTACACCGGAAAATATGGAAGGAGTGAAGAAATGGAAATAAGTTGATTGTTAGATACCATTTTTTATCATTGCTAAAACAAGAATGCCTCTGAAAACACTGAAACAGAAGATACTGTTAGTCCTCTTGCTATTTTGGCGCGAAAGGTGAATCATAAAGGAACGCTTTTTGTCGAGTTGCCATCCTCTGTTTGATGTGACGGGCACTTTCAATAATCCGGGACCGCTGGGCGGGTATCTTGTTGTGGGACTGGTTGTTGCTGTTTTATTGTATGCTTTCTCTTTTGAAAAGGAATACATGTTCTATCAGGCGGATTATTTCAGAAATCATCCTCAATTCGCTTTTCTGGATGTAGCTGACAACGTGACTTATCCCTATAATGAACTGTTGCATATTGCAGTGGAAACCGGAATGTGCGGGCTTGTATTGTTCCTGCTGGTGGTGTCACCGTTTGTCTTTTCTGATGAAAGGACATTGAAAGCCGCATTGGCTGCTTGGCTGATATTCGCCATGTTTTCATATCCGGTCAATGTGGTACCACTTATGATGGACTTTGCATTGTTCATAGAATTGCGTCGTGGCAAAACAGTGTCTGTTCTGGATATAAACAGAATTTTTTGTGGAATTGCTGTTGTTCCTCTTATGGGGTTATTGGCGGTGTGTGGCCATGTAATGTTGTTTTTAATGTGAAAAAAGAGTTGTACTTCGTTGGGTTCTACTTTAAACATGCGATTTTTATTCCACTCCATGCATCATCTTCTGTAATTTCTTTGAAAGCAGGAAGAGGATAAGCGATGCCGTGGCAGACATGACGACGAACACCATGAAGAAATCGTACATTGTCTCGATGCGATAACCCAGCAGCGTCTTTACCTTTCCGGCTTCGGGGTAGAGCCCGCTCAGCGTGCCTGCAAACTTATTGGCAGTGGCGGTGGAGAGGTACCATATCCCCATCATCAGCGAGGCGAAGCGGATGGGCGTGAGCTTGTTCACCATGGAGAGTCCGATGGG
>ENA-OOZA01000811-OOZA01000811.1-human-gut-metagenome-genome-assembly--contig:-NODE-811-length-17456-cov-5.071548_pt1 | contig 17456 bp, 27 predicted proteins | sample MGYA00241703_ERZ501378 | MGnify/ENA primary metagenome ERZ501378 (study PRJEB25962, sample SAMEA2042916) | human gut metagenome | biome: human gut; feature: human-associated habitat; material: faeces...
ATGCCTTGTTTGACACTGCGGGCAATAACATACTTATTTCGGCAGTTTTCCGCTTGCCTTTGAAATTCTTTTTGTTCTTCCGATTGGATGCCTTTCTTTGTCTTAAACTCTATACATAGCGAAGCGTAGCCTTTCTTTGGGATTAGTAGGATAACATCGGATACGCCGGAAGTTACACCTTGCCGTTTGAGATTAGCGGCTTCCCTTATATGGCGGCTTCCACCATTCGGAACAGCGAAAAGAAGTTTATTGGGCAACCTAGGGAATAGCTTTCCCACTTCTTCAAAGAACTTGCATTGCATACGTTCTTCCTCGTTGTTTTTCTTCCTTTTTCTTTTGGATGGATTCTTTTGCTCAGCATAGCAGTTGTAGCAGATATAGCCTGCATCAGTCTTAATGACTGATACAGTTTCTTTTCCGCATACAATACATTTTTCTTTAGTCATTTTTGCTATAAGGTGTCTTAGGTTTGATTCCATATTTTTGCAGTAACCGTTTACTTAAATATATAATGGACGGATTTATTGCATTACAATTACAAGGTTGCTCCCATTAGGCATACGGAATGCTTTATTAAATAGTTTCTGGCATCGTTTGGGTGGATTGATGTATGGTTGGTGCATTTCATTGAAGAACGTACAAATTCCCTTGCCTCTATTTGGGCAAAGATGTGTTGACCCACTAAAGAAGAAAGGGCATGAGCCGCAACTACCGGGTTTGTCATAGAATTTTCTATCATTGATTATTACCATTTATTCATCCTCCAATAACTCATGATTATCATATTGATTACCAACAATCTCGCCATTTAATACTCCTTCAATATGATAAAATTCTCCTTTTTTGAATCTACCTTTGTCATGAAGAATGCAAAGTATAGAATGATTATATTTATCTGTATCTATTATAGCTAGTAGTTCATAATCTGTTTTAACATAATCAGAACCGATAATATTTAAGACTTTTGGGGTGAATCTTACAATATCACCAATATAGGCCTTTTTCCCATTCTTATCACGCAAGCCTATGTATTGCCCAACAGTTTCAGACTGAACAAAAAAAGTACCTATCGTCCCGTAAGTCGTATGGATTGCTGGACATTTAGTCATTTTCCCTTTAGGTGTAAGGCTTGTTATCAAATCGCCATCTACCCATAGCCCATTATTAAAGCATTTTCCTCTGAATTTTATTTCATGTTTCATTATCAATTATATTTCTTCGTAATCCTTACACTCTTTGCAATAAAATCCCCAATTATCATCGTTATATTCGTTGGGCATTTTAAATCTAAGAGAATGGTTTAACGCACAAAGGTCACTATAATGTCGTTTGGCTGACTCCTCAACAGCTCTATCCATTTCATCATCATTCAATTCTCTTTCATTCGATTTAAAGTTCCTGCATGTATCACAGAAACGGATGGGTTTCCGTTTCCCCTTTTTCCCGGCAGGCTTTTCAACTTCTCTTAACCAGCAGTTTTCATCCTTGACCGGGCAACATCTACAGTAGTCATCCATTCCGTAGAATTGGCAGTAACCTTCACAGAACCATTCCCGAAATTCTGCGAGCAGTTTTTTCTTTATAAGCTCCTCTTTCAATCAATCCTCCACTTTTTCAAAGTGCACATCTTGTTTATTCCTTTTTCTGCAGCTCTGGCCCCTTTCTTGAAACCCTCTACAAAGCTGTCAAAACAAGCTCTATGGATTTCTAAAGTGCATCTTTGCATAAGTGGACAAATCGAACATTTTTGGCTAAGCCCTGCGGACTTTTTAGCGAGTTTCGTTACATTTTTCATTGGATATTAGATTTGAATTTATTTATAGTAGTCCTTTTATTAAAAATAGCCATAACAATCAAGGCTAAAGCGACTTTCAATAATTGCTTTTTCCCAACAATTACAATATTACTACGATTTAGCCCGTCATCAGTCGTGATACTGTACCAATTCTTATAAGGTGGTAGTACCTTATAGATATATATTTTCCCAATTACCTTTTTCATACTTATATTTTCAAATTTTGCAATTATACTTTCTCTAAATCTCCCCATAGTTTTTTAGCCAATTCGTAATTCTTTTGTGCCTCATTAACTGCTTTCTTGGCATAAGCGAGAGAATAGGAGTGTTCACGCGGATATTTGCCGGATTTCAATCCCTTATGGTATTCTTTCGCTTTCTCTAACTTGTGTTCGTAGAAATCGATACTTTCCGGCATAGAAAGATTGATAGTGTTTGCCTTTTCTTCCCAATATTTGGCAATTCTTTCGTGTTCGGCAGCCTTGTCGCTAAATTCAACACTTTTTCCCATATTGTTCCAAGCATCATTAATCGCTTTTCGATGCCGTTTCTCACTATGGTGCCCGACCTTAATTGGCTCTCCAAGAGAAAGAAAATCTTTGTCTTTGTTCGAACGGTTGAAATATTCGTTACTTTTTTGTCCGGCAGACTGGGCCCAATCATGGCGGCGCTCGGCTCTTTGTTTGGCCCATTCTTGCACATTAAATCCGTCAGCTCTGACGATGGAGTAATAATAAAAGCCTTCACGTTCATAGATGAGATTGAATACAATACATTCATTCTCTTTGCCATATTTGGTTGTAACTTCAATAACTTCTCCTTTTTCGTGTTTTTCACTGCATTTTGCGAGAAAAACATTGGGTACATATTTGCTATACGTATTCATATCAATATAATTATCGGTTAAAAACTTCTTTGTGTACTTGGTTTATAGTGCCATTGATTATCAAAGAACCTTTAGCGGCACGGATTTTATTACCTTTTTCTTGAACTTGATAGCCGGCTTTTTTCAGCCGGTCTATTTTTTGTTGTGGTGTTATTTTAGAAACCTTCATCATCATAATCTGTGCTGAAAATATTAGCTACCATATCAACGATATTCTCTTCTATATCTTCCGTGGAACCGGTAACATCTTTGGCAATGGCTTTCTTATTTTGAATGATACGGTAAACCTTCTCGTCAATGGTACGTCGGCCGAGGAAATAGTAACAGGTTACAGAATCCTTTTGCCCTATACGATGCGCACGGTCTTCGCACTGGCAACAATCGGCATAAGTCCAGGGGAATTCAACAAAGGCAACATTGCTTGATGCAGTTAGGGTCAGTCCGACTCCAGCAGCTTTAATGGAACAGATGATAATATCCGTTTTGGGATTGTTTTGAAAAGAATCCACTGCTCTTTGTTTCTCATCTTGTGAGTCCCTTCCTGTTACAGATACAGCCGTAGGAAAATAGCTTTTCAGTTGATCTACCACTTCGTGAAGTGAGCAAAAGAGGATGATTTTCTTTCCATTCTCACGAAAGTCTTTTACGAACTCAATTACATCACGTACTTTCCCTCTGGCTGATATTTGGCGGAGGATATTAATACGCACCATGACTTCACCTCGTAATGCTTTCTCTATCTTTTCATCATCCGCTTCTTTGTATTTTTGTAGGTACATGATAAGATCACGCTCTGCGTCGATATACTCCTTGCGGTTAGTTATCTCACAAGTATTTACTTGTCGTATTTTATCGGGAAGGTCTGTCAGCACCAATGACTTTTCACGCCGGAACATACATTTAGTCCATAACATATAGTTCAGTTCTTTCAGGTTTGATGCTTCATTCTGACCGGAGCAATATCTATTGACAAATGTCTTATATCCTCCAAAATCTTCCATTCTGGAAAGGATAGATAACTGCGGAATTAAATCTTTAGGCTTATTGACAACCGGAGTTCCGGTAAGTTCAATGACCCATTCCTTACCATTGCATATACCTTTACAGAATTTAGCTTGCTGAGTGGATGATGATTTGCAACGGTGGCTTTCATCAATGATTACAGATTTGAAAAGTTGGATGCTGTTTCTGAATTCCACATCTCTTAAAGTCCAACCAGATTCTTTTTTGATACGTTGTACAAAGTATTTTTTAAGCGATTCATAATTAACGATGAATACCTGATACATGCCAGTCTGATAAAAGAAAGTCCATGTATCTCGTACTTTGTCCGTCAGTACCATTGCCTTTTTATCTGTGAACTTATGCCATTCTCTTTCCCAATTAACCTTTAAGGCAGAAGGACAAATAACCAAACAAGGAAAGGCATTCCCAAGATTAATGGTTGCAATGCTTTGCAGTGTCTTTCCGAGGCCCGGCTCGTCGCAATTCATGAATCGTTTGAGCTGTAATCCTCTTGCAATTCCTTTTAATTGATAGGGATATGGGTTTACTTTTAGTAAGTGGGGAATATCAAGCTCCGGCAGCTCCGGTATATTGTATGCAACTTCTTCCTCTTCTTCTTGTTTCTGTTGTCCTGTAACCCATTGGATATTTTCAAATGGTTTGATTTGATAGACCATTTTTTCAAGTTCGACGCGACTGGAAACAGGAATAAGCCATTTCTTTCTGCTTCCATCATATCTCTTGCCTGTGATTTGACGTATTCTGTCAACAATAGTGGGCTTGTACTTGAAAGTAACTTCAAAAACGTTTCCTTTTAATTCTATAATCATGACTTGTAATTTAGAGTTTTATGGGGCTGACGAAATCAGCCCCGAATTTGATTAAGCGGCAGGAGCTATAGTTTTGGTCTTTCTGCCTTTTCTTTTAGGCTTTTCTTCTTCTGCAGGAAGTTCTTCTGTATCGGTAACAGCTTCATCGGGGATATCGCTATCAAAGTCTAACCGCTCTTGCTTAATGCCCCATTTCTCTTCAAAGAGATATGCTTCCACTTCCGCATCGCAAGCTGCTGCATCTATTTGTAGTTCTTCTGAAAATTTATATTCTTCGTCTCCGAATGGAGTAAAGATTTTCAAATCCACAATTTTACCGGATTGTAGTAATTTGCCTCCCATTATGGTTATACCCGGTACTCCATCGTTGCTATCATTGGCATATCCGGTAATGAAGTAGTTATTCAGAGTTTCATCAAAGCCCGGTGATGTAAAACTTGATTTGTAGATTTTTTCCGCTTCGGGTTGCTCGCATAATACCACAAGATGCAGTTTCAAGTGATTAAAAATCTCCTTCAGTTCGGAATGTACGATTTGGTCGCAATTCTTGGTAACCTTGTTTGTGTAGTTGGCTTCTGTGAATCGCTCGTTGTACACAACATTTAATCTGTCTTTTTTAATGACAGCCTGCTTGATGTCAATTTTTGCAGTTTCCATTGTTCTCTTTTTTAGGCTCATCCTTTGAGGTAAGAATAAGCATGTTAATAAATAGATATATGATTATAGCGGCTCCCATGATGAATGGGAATCCAGTGATGTTTTCGTCTAATCCCATTAGGATAATGGCTATAAAAAGCCAAAGCAAGTATTTGGGTGCTTCTTGGTCGTTTATCATTTTTGTCTGTTGTTATTGTTGTACATACCAGCCATTTTCATTTCTTCTTTGGCTTTGCTTATTACTGTTACGCACCATGATAGCTGATGTGTTGCGGTTCGATTGCACCGTTCACACCAATCGACCAAATATCGTTCTTCCCTGCAAAGGGAGTTTACTAAAGCGTTTATTGCCGTAGCTGTAGCCTTGGCATTTTTGGCTGTTTCGGCAAGTGTTTTCATTGTTTCGGAATTCATGGCTTCGTTAAGCCAATATTTAGCATCAGCTAATAACTTGCCTGAACGGGCGACATATACGGCCAAGTCATTTCCGCGCAATACGGCTTCTTCTGCATTTTCGCTCATTGTTATATTGAGGAATGAGTCAATATCTGTAAGTTCCTTGCAGATTTGTTCTTTGGGTGTGATAAGTATGTTCATATTATAAAGAATTTAGCATTTCAATATAAGCTTGGCTGGCTTCAGATGGTGTATCAAAGCATTTGGATGTTTTTCTCTTACCGTTTATTTGGATCTTGGCTTGATATTTGTTTCTTCTTTTGTCTAAAGATACTCCAACAGGCAACCCAGACTTTATTGTTTTCTCTTTACTAGAATTCTGCCTTTTAGTAACGATTTGCAAATTCTCAGGAAGATTGTTTAACTTATTAGAGTCTAAATGATCTATAATTTCATACTTACTGCCACCTCCTGCAACTTTGCTGATAACATTGTGATTTGCGTCACCAAAAAGATATACAACTAATCGGTGTTCGAAAAGATGGTATGTCTTTTGTCGTTTGTTTCCTAAACAGAAGGTTATAATTGATGCCTTATAACCGAAAAGAATCCTTTGTTTTGCAGGATACCCCTTGGGAGTATATACTTGCAAAGTATCTGGATTGACTTTCACACTTCCTTCGGGAAAATCAATAGTAACGAAGCCATTATCATCTAATGCTTTTAATAATTTTCTATTCATTTTTCTGATAAAATATAATTAGACCATTAGTTGCCACCATTTAAAAGCCAATTCATCATATTTCTCTTTCCCACGTTTATAGGTATCATCGTCTCGTCTAATGAATGCTTTGAATATTTTCAGGTTCTTCTTGCTGATGGCATAGATAAAGTCCTGTTGGCTTCCTGCTATATCCATATACCATGCTCTGGAACGGTCCCAATCAAAAAAATCTATAGCTTCATTGAACTGGTTTTGTGATTCTGCAAAAGTGGTCTTTAAATCTCCGCCAAATCCAAAACTCGGTAACCACCAATCCCATTTACACCGGGTATCAAGAGTGTACTCAAAGTTTCCGTAGAGAAATCGCTGGGATTTGTTTACCATGAATTTCTGGGTATCGGAGTTGGAAAGAACGGCTCTAAGGAACTCGTCTTTTCTTGCCTCTTTTCTTAAAGCTTCCCTCATGGCAAGGCCTAACTCGAAATCTTCCCGTGAATAGGTTACATCATCCACCATGCGCTTACTATAATGTACCCGTTCGTTTTCGGTAATAAGTGCATCTACCAATGTCCCAAACTTGAAGGCTTTTTCTTTATCCCCATACTGGGTACGGGGATAAAGATAGTTTTTGAGTTCTGTCAGATCGGAGTTGCTGACTTCTGTACGCAAGTAATATGAATCCGGATTTGCCATTACTTTCCTGCTTTAACTTCTTCTTCGTATCGGATATATTTTGATTTGATTTTCATTTCATCATCGCTGTTAGCTTTCTTTTCGCAGAAGGAAATCATCTTTTTGTGGATTTTTTCAAGTTCTTCTATTGTCAGATTCTGACCTTCATTTATCCACCACATCTGATATATTTCCAAGAAGCCGGCAGGGTGTAGTATTTTAATCCTTTCAGTCACTTTGGCTTTGCTGGTTCTTGTTGTAACAGAAGCGGCAGCCGTTGCAAACAGACTATTCATTTGTGCGGATTGTATAGAAGATTCCGCTTTTTGTTGCTGCTCATGTTCTTTTTGCTGTATTTCAAGTTCACGTTGTTTTCGCTCCTCTTCTTCCCGTTGTTTCCTTTCGGTTTCCGCTTTGGCAGCAGCTTCAGCATCTTTCTTACGCAATTCTTCTTCCTCAATAAGTTCTTGCTTTTTGGAGGAAAGACGGTCAATAAATGACTGACGTAAATCCTCCATGTCAAACTTATACTGTTGAGAGAAAGCGGAATATTTATTGCTTAGAATTTCAGCCTTGATATTCTCTTTGGTTTGTGCGTCCAGATAGTAAGTTGTAATATCTTTATTGAAAGTGTCGAAGTGCTCACGAGGATACAGAGTTGACCAACCTCTAATACTTTTTTCTTTCAGCTCAAATGTAGCCAGTGTAATGCTTTCCCAAATATGGCTCAGATTCTTCTGTTGTTCGGCAAAATAGGAACTCATGTGTGTATTGATAGCCTGTTCAATAGCAAGCCGATACATTCCTTTTTCCTTTTCAATATTGGCTTGTCGTTGCATTTCCTGCTGCTTCCTTCTTTCTTCTTCACGCTTCAGTGCTGCATATCTGTCACGTTCTGCAGCTATTTTGCCCGGAATTGTTGATTTGTCTTTTGGGTCAATAGCTTTTTCATCTGTCGTGAAAATGGATCGGATACGGTCGAATAGTTGGGTAACAGGCGCACGACGGCTTTTCATGTTGGTAATTGTAACATTGACTTTCTTCAGATACTCCGCAGCTTTGGCATCCAGTTCATCAGTCATACCTTCTCCTTGAATCGTATCTAAGATTGCCTGTCCCGCTGAATTACAGTTGGCTATTGATTTTTGGTTCTTGCCTAAGGCGTCAGGGGCACTTTTCATTAAAGAGGTAAACTCTTCTACTTTTATTAATTCTGTTGACATAGCTTTAAGTATTAATGGTTAGAATCCTTCTTCTTCATCTGCTTTGCTGACATTTACAGATACCGGTTCCGGTGCGGTGAGCTGTTTTTCTTCACCGAAAGGAATGTTTGGGTCTTCCTGTGCAATATTGGCATCTTCCACAATTCCATAATCGATGATTTCTTCTTCCTCCTGGTCGGTTGCCATAATGGTATATTTTCCGGTACGTACTTTAGGGTATGCGTCGAAGGCGTGTTTAATCATTTTGTTTTCAAGGAAACCGGGGTCAATACCGCCATTATTGGAAGTGTATAAAGCATTGGCATTACCAAGTTCTCTCCGTCTGGTCTGCTCATTCCATTTGGAATTTGCTTTTTCGCTATAATGCTTCAAGCGTTCAATATCCCCTTGCATGAGCCATTGATAGTCCACTGAATTATCATTGCGTACAATGCGTATGAATGCTGCAATAACCTTGGTTGATGTGCGGGGGCATTGTGCTTCATACTCGATGTTTTTTACTCCATTGACTAAAGATGCCTTGAAATGGTCTCCCTCATAAACGACGACGGGGTTGTCAGCATATTTAATTTGGCCGGCACGCATACGCATGGTAAGTTCACCGTAGCCGGTAACTGAAACGTATGCACGTTTTTCGTAAATATCGTTCCCATGTTCGTTTTTGTACCCAGTTTTGCAGTTGCGACTCAGAATATAGCAGAGCGGATGCCCTGTCTGGTCTAATGTTAGTCCATTGACTGCGATATCAAGGAAACAACCATAAAGGGACATTTTGCTTGAAGTGCCTACATCGGGGTTATCCCGAAGTAATTTTTGAAAATTGAATACTTCTTTGTGGTACATCTGCTCACCCTTATCCGTACCCCAAATTGCATTGTACATTTGAATAAACTTTGCTTGTACACCTTCATTTTCGACAATTTTCGTTGCTGGAAGCGCATTTAGCTCTTCCATCTTAACTTGAATAATACTGCTCATAATGAGAATTTTAGTTGTTAATATTAAAATCTGCTTTGTCTAACCGTACCCAGACTGATTTGCCGGGACTATTAAATGATTGTTCTAAATCGACATCAACAAGCACCTGATTATAGCATTCCAATTTGCGTATAACCACTCCGGTAATAATGGCGTAGTCCACATCATCCCCGTAATGTCCGCACCGGAAAAAGAATCCGGCTGAAATGTTCTGCCCTATTTGTATATCTTTTGCAGTCATGGTACTTGCATTAATACTTTGATTATGTTGGCCGGTACTTTGTTATGAATATCCATCATGGCACTTGCTGTTTCCAGTTCGGACATTTTCACATAATACTTGCCGCGTTCCTTGTTCTTTGCAGGATAAAACTTTATCCATTCCTTACTACGCCATTCTGTAATGAGACGACGTCCGTATATCTTTTCTGCTTGGGAGATTGTTACCACCTCCGGCAGTAGCCCTAATGCTTTAAGCGTCTGAATCGTTCCGATTTTTATGCCGCTTGCTACAATTCTTTCTAAATATCTTTCTCCCATTTTAGCTGTTTCTTAGGTTGGTTAATTATTGGTTACGAGCTTTCTTCACTATCTGAAACACATTGCAACTCTATGCTATGCTGCCTGTTTATAATTAGGTTGAGATATTTCTTCTGTCTTGTATCTTTGCGTTCTTCCTCTTCTTGTTCGGTAGTAATAATCGTGATGATTATCTACTGAAAATTGGAATATTACTATTCCCAAGAAGCAAAGAGCTATAATCGTTTTTTGTAGCTGTTGAAAATCTATGTTTAGAGTAAATACTCTATTAGCCCACCATGACCCCAGTTCATTTAATTTGCTGGTCCCGGTCTTTTTGTATGCTTTGTCGAGCAATACGTTGATAGTTCCGTAAGCCACGTGAAGCCTGTCTGCCATTTCTTTCTTTGCGAGTCCGCAAAAGGCAAGTCCGGCGATCTGATTTTCACGCTTGGTTAATTCATTGTTCGCTTGTAGTTCCATTTTGCAATGTTTCTAATTCGGCTGCCGCTTTAGAAACTCCTTTTGAGGCTTCCAAGGCTTCTTTAGCCATTCTGGTTGCTATTGTGAGAACTTTAGCCTTATAAGCTGAACGGGCAGATGCAGGCTTGTTGTTAAGGATATTATGTACTGTGCCTTTTGAACATCCTGCTTCTTTTGCAATGCTCCCCTCATAGCCATAAGGGAGATTGGATTTAATAATTTCTAATTGATTTTCCATATACCTGATATTATTGTCTGAGTTCCCGGCAAGGTGGTCAAGCCCGGCCGGGATTGATTATCTACTTTTTGTTATCGACTAATTTCTTATGAAATATCTGTGCTGTTGTTCATATCATTCTTCATCCTCCCATTCTTCATCTTCGTCAATATCAGGAAAGCCTTGGTCTGGGTCTGATTCGGGTGCTTTACCTCCGAAATACTCTCCATTCTCAGTTATTGATGGATGCTTGATATCTGGATTTCTGCCGTTAGGGGAATTTTCAAAAGCAAGTTCGATCCCCTTTTCTCTATCTGAACCTAAGCCGTTCATTTCTGCAAGAAGTTCGTAGTAGTCTTTGCCTCCGAACTCCCCATAGCCTTCATAGCATTGTTCTACATACTTGTTTCCTTTATCATCAGTCATTACGACTTTGTAATTCTCGCCATTTACAATGCGATGATTGGTGTCTTGTGTAAACCAACTAAATTGTCCCATATCTTGTCTTTTTTAGAGTTAATAATCTATTTTGCTGTTTTTATTCCAACTTTATTTTGCTGTTATTGCGCTTTTGCACTAACTTTATGGTGCAAATTAAATGTTTTCTTGAAGCATAAACAAGAAAAACTTGAAATATTTTTCAAGAAAATAATGAATATGATTAAATAAAAACTTTAAATGTATGAAAATTGGGTTGGTAATCAAAGAGTTAATGCTTAAACAAAATATTGAAGTTGCAGATTTGGCAAAACGATTGGGTAAGACAAAACAAGCCGTATACGATATGCTTGATAAAGAAGATGTTAACACCTCATTGCTTCGTGAGCTTGCTGCTATTTTTAATGTTCCAATAACTATTTTCTTTGATAATTCAGTAAATAACAATCAATCTAATACAGGAAATAATAGTATCGTTTTAGGTCAGAATAATAATGTGGATTCTTTAAACTTGGATTGTAAAGAAAAACTTGAAAGTGCATTGGTTGAGATAAAGCATTTGAAAGAAGTTATTGATGCGAAAGACAAACTTCTTCAAGAGAAAGAGAGATTGATTAATGTATTAATGAATAAGTAGATATATAAAATGAGGAAAATTATAGGGCATTATTTGGCATTTGTACTTTTGTTTTTGTTCTCAGCTTGCGGTGAAGATGAAGATATAAAAGAATATTATACTGAAGAACAGAAAGCGGTACTTGATGTATTTCATGGGAAATTTCAAACAGATGATAATTCAAGAACTATGGAATTCTTAGAAGTATATGATATTCCTAGAAAAATTTCAGTTTCAGGCTTGCTTGAAAATGGTTATGATGATAAAATATTTGGGAAGATAAGAACATCTTGGGCAAGTTTTGAAGATACTTATTACTTCTCTTTGTCGAGGGATGCTAAATATATGTACACTTATGATATTGTTGATAACGAAAATGTATCAAGTCGTGATAAGGTACCTTTGAAAATTATTAATGAAAATGAGTTTAACTTATATCCTCTAACAATTGTAAATCCTCGTAGATATAAAAGGGTAGAATAAATTAAAGAAGAAAGCAAAATTATGGAACAAGATATACGTTGGTTGCAAAGATATGACAGTTTTCACCGGGCTTGTAGTCGGGTATTGGAATTAACGGAATCAGTTAGAAAACCCCAAGACTTATCAGAATTGGAAATGGAAGGACTGGTTCAACGTTTTGAATATACATTTGAGCTCGCATGGAAAGTCTTGCAGGATTTTTTAAGATATAAGGGATATGAGGGTATTAGTGGTCCTAATCCTGTATTGCAAAAGGCCTTTGAAGACGGATTATTATCCGATCATGACTCATGGAGAAGAATGGCAAAAGCAAGGAATACGACTTCTCATATATATAACGAGGGAGAAGCAGGAGAGATTGTTGTTAAAATATATGATGAGTACTCGAAGCTTCTAAGGCAACTGGATAATAGACTTTTTAAGGAAAAGCAAAATATGAACAATAATCAGGATGGTTTATGTACGGTTTAAGTGATACGGTAATAACGGATATTTGTAGTGTATTCCGGCGTCATCCCAATATAGAAAAGGTGCTTATTTTCGGTTCCCGTGCCAAAGGTACGTATTCCGAAGGTTCTGATATTGACTTGGCTGCAGTAGGGGATGGTATTACCTTTAATCAGCTAATGGATATCAATATCCAAATAGAGGATTTGGGCTTGTTATATAAGGTCGATGTGGTTGATTACAATAAGAATATAGGAACTCCTATCGGTGAGCATATAAATCGCGTGGGAAAGCCTTTTTATGAAAGGAGTTAAATATGAATAAGCCACAGGAAATTGCAAATTATATCATTCTTGAAGCTTATAAGAATGATGGTGAAATTGATTTTGAGAAACTAAATATTGAGGCTGACTGGCGGCTAATGTCTCAAGTGAATGATATACTGAAAGTATATGGAAATTTGATGGCAGAGTTAACAGATGAAACATGGGCTTCGTATTCATTGAATGCGCACGGAAATGATTTTGCCAGCCAAGGGGCCTTTCAAGGATTGGAACAGGAGAGGAAAATTGACCGTACAGCTAAGAAATTTAGTATTCTTGCTGTGGTTATAGCTTTCGCTTCCTTTATTGTTTCGATAATTGCTATTTGCAAATAACTATAATGGATATGATTATGGAGGCAATCCCCATTAATATGGATAGTATGGATAATGCTATTGAAAAATAGCAATCTCTGATGTGTTGTTTTCTGTTATAATCGTGCATTATGTTTTCTTTTAAAATATAAGATAATGGAAGAAAAGGATAAGATAATAGTTTCGCTTCGAGAACAACTCCGGCAAGCGTTGCGAAAATGTAGTGCTCAAGAGCAAGAAATTGCTCTTTTGAACCATGAAATAGAGTTGTTAAAACAGAAGTCTAATTTGAAATAGTTTATAACAAAAGCAGCTTGTCTTGATAATTGTTTGTGAGATAATTAGTTATGTGTTAGTCTTTTCTGCCTTACAAGCAGAGGGTCGGCGGTTCGAATCCGTCAACGCCCACACATTGTTGCGGATTTTAGCTTTGTATATAGTATGCAAAGCTATTTTTTTATTCTGAAACTTCATTTTTTTAATTTATTTCCCCATTATACCTGATTACTCGGAAAAAAGCCGTAATTTTGCAATCCGATAATTATCATAAATACGACGTATGGAACTTGATTTACTTACCGCAATCTCCCCGATTGACGGTCGCTACAGGGGCAAGACAGATGCTTTGGCTGCCTATTTCTCAGAATTCGCACTGATAAAATACCGTGTACAGGTTGAAGTGGAATATTTTATAACCTTATGTGAACTGCCTTTGCCTCAGTTGAAAGGGGTGAATAAGGATGTATTCGAAACTTTGAGAAATATTTACCGTAATTTTTCAGAAGCCGATGCCGGACGTATCAAGGATATTGAAAGCGTGACTAACCATGATGTGAAGGCTGTTGAATATTTTTTGAAAGAAGAATTTGATAAGTTAGGCGGAATGGACGACTATAAAGAGTTTATCCACTTCGGGCTGACTTCACAAGATATTAACAATACTTCTATTCCTTTGTCTGTAAAAGAGGCATTGGAACAGGTATATTATCCGCAGATAGAGGAATTGATAGCGCAACTCCGTGCTTATGCTGAAGAGTGGGCGAATATTCCGATGCTCGCCAAAACGCACGGACAGCCGGCTTCTCCTACTCGTCTGGGAAAAGAGATAATGGTGTTTGTATATCGTTTGGAACGCCAACTGGTTGCATTGAAGGCTTGTCCGGTTACTGCTAAGTTTGGCGGTGCTACGGGAAATTATAATGCACATCATGTGGCTTATCCGGAATATGACTGGAAAGCTTTCGGCACTAAGTTCGTTGCAGAGAAACTGGGGTTGGAGCGCGAAGAATATACGACTCAGATTTCCAATTATGATAATCTATCTGCTATCTTCGATGCGATGAAGCGAATTAATACGGTGATGATTGATATGAACCGTGACTTCTGGCAGTATATCTCCATGGAATATTTCAAGCAGAAGATCAAGGCTGGTGAGGTTGGTTCGAGTGCAATGCCGCATAAGGTGAATCCGATTGATTTTGAAAATGCCGAAGGTAATCTGGGCATAGCAAACGCTATCCTTGAACATCTGGCTGTGAAGTTGCCGGTGTCACGTTTGCAGCGCGACCTGACGGATTCTACCGTATTGCGTAATGTGGGCGTTCCGTTCGGACATATCATAATAGCCATTCAGAGTTCATTGAAAGGATTGCGCAAGCTGCTGTTGAATGAAACGGCTATCTATCGCGATTTGGATAACTGCTGGAGTGTTGTGGCCGAGGCCATTCAAACAATCCTGCGCCGTGAGGCATATCCGCATCCTTACGAAGCGCTGAAAGCATTGACACGTACCAATCAGGCTATCACAGAGAATTCTATCAAGGAATTCATAGAAGAATTGAATGTAAGCGAAGATATAAAGAAAGAATTACGTGCAATTACTCCCCATACATATACGGGGCTTTAAGAAGCGACAAGGGAAACCGGAGATTTCAACTTTTTTAATCCGGAATTTGTTATAAGCTAAAATAAAGGTAATTAGAGATAAAGAAAGAATGGCCGTGAGGCCAGTAGGTTTAATTTTATTCGAATAAAACAATGAGTACAGAAAATGAAACTTGGCGTGATGCTTCTTCTTCAGAGGAGAATTCAGGCGCCGGCCGTGATGGTAACCAATTTAACAGAGAGGGAAGCTATAGTCGCCCGTCTTATAACCGTGAAAATGGTGACCGCCCTTATCGTCCGAGATTTAATAGTGAAAATGGCGACCGTCCGCAACGTTCGTACAGCAGTGACCGTCCTTACCGTCAGCGCTTTAATCCGAATGCGGAAAATGGTGACCGTCCTCAGCGTTCCTATAACAACGACCGTTCTTACCGTCCTCGCTATAATAGTGAAGGTGGCGACCGTCCTCAGCGTCCTTATGGTAACAATGCTGGTGGTGACCGCCCTTTCCGTCCGCGCTATAACTCGAACGGTGACCGTCCTCAACGCCCTTATGGCAACAGAGACAGCTACAGTCGCCCGATTCGCCGTACGGGAGATTACGATCCCAATGCCAAGTACAGTAAGAAGAAACAGATAGAGTATAAAGAACAGTTTGTCGATCCGAACGAACCGATTCGTTTGAATAAGTTTCTGGCTAATGCCGGTGTATGCTCGCGTCGTGAAGCGGATGAGTTTATTACGGCAGGTGTAGTGTCTGTAAACGGAGAAGTGGTTACGGAATTGGGTACTAAGATTAAACGTGGCGATGAAGTGAAGTTTCACGACCAGACGGTCAGCATCGAACGTAAGATATATGTCCTGTTGAACAAGCCGAAAGATACGGTGACAACTTCCGATGACCCGCAGGCGCGTCGTACTGTAATGGACTTGGTGAAAGGTGCTTGTGACGAACGTATCTATCCGGTAGGTCGTTTGGACCGTAATACTACGGGGGTATTGTTGCTGACGAACGATGGCGACCTGGCTTCCAAGCTGACCCATCCCAAGTATCTGAAAAAGAAAATATATCATGTGCATTTGGATAAGAATCTGACTAAAGCCGATATGGAGCAGATTGCAGCCGGTATTCAGTTGGACGATGGTGAAATCCAGGCAGATGCTATCAGCTATACGGATGATTTCAAAAAAGATGAAGTGGGCATAGAAATCCACTCCGGCAAGAACCGTATCGTGCGTCGTATTTTCGAATCGCTGGGATACAAGGTCGTGAAGCTGGATCGTGTATTCTTTGCCGGCTTAACCAAGAAAGGCTTGCGTCGCGGCGAGTGGCGTTACCTCACGGAACAAGAGGTGAACTTCCTGCGCATGGGCTCTTTCGAATAATATATAATCAAGTTATAATAACTGTTTTATGGAAAAGATTAGTAGAACAAAGATTGTTGACCTGCTGAAGCGCGAGGATTTTGGCGCTATGGTCAACGTGAAAGGTTGGGTTCGTACCCGCAGAGGTAGTAAGCAAGTTAATTTTATCGCGCTGAACGACGGTTCTACAATAAATAATGTGCAGATTGTGGTGGATTTGGCAAACTTCGATGAGCAGATGCTGAAAGAAATTACCACAGGAGCTTGTTTGAGCGTGAACGGTGTGCTGACGGAATCGGTAGGCTCCGGTCAGAAAGCTGAAATCCAGGCACGTGAAATTGAAGTGTTGGGTACTTGCGACAATACGTATCCTTTGCAGAAAAAAGGGCACTCTATGGAGTTCCTTCGCGAGATAGCCCATCTGCGTCCTCGTACGAATACATTCGGTGCTGTGTTCCGTATCCGTCACAATATGGCTATTGCCATTCATGAATTCTTCCATAAGAAAGGGTTCTTCTATTTTCATACGCCTATCATTACGGCTTCCGACTGCGAAGGAGCCGGACAGATGTTTCAGGTTACTACGATGAACCTTTATGATTTGAAGAAAGACGAAAACGGTTCTATTATCTACGATGATGATTTTTTCGGAAAGCAGGCGAGTCTGACGGTTTCCGGTCAGTTGGAAGGTGAACTTGCCGCTACGGCGTTGGGCGCTATCTATACGTTCGGGCCTACGTTCCGTGCGGAAAACTCCAATACCCCCCGTCACTTGGCTGAGTTCTGGATGGTGGAGCCGGAAGTTGCGTTCAATGACATTACCGATAACATGGACTTGGCGGAAGAATTCATCAAGTTCTGCGTACAGTGGGCTTTGGATAACTGCGCCGATGATGTGAAGTTCTTGAATGATATGTTTGACAAGGGTTTGATAGAGCGCTTGCAAGGTGTACTGAAAGAAAACTTCGTTCGTCTGCCTTATACGGAAGGTATTAAGATTCTGGAAGAAGCCGTAGCACAGGGGCATAAGTTTGAATTCCCTGTATACTGGGGGGTCGACCTGGCTTCCGAGCACGAACGTTATTTGGTGGAAGACCACTTCAAGCGTCCGGTTATCCTGACGGATTATCCGAAAGAAATCAAGGCGTTCTATATGAAGCAGAACGACGATGGTAAAACGGTACGTGCTATGGATGTGCTC
>ENA-OOZA01000815-OOZA01000815.1-human-gut-metagenome-genome-assembly--contig:-NODE-815-length-17432-cov-2.372331_pt1 | contig 17432 bp, 15 predicted proteins | sample MGYA00241703_ERZ501378 | MGnify/ENA primary metagenome ERZ501378 (study PRJEB25962, sample SAMEA2042916) | human gut metagenome | biome: human gut; feature: human-associated habitat; material: faeces...
CACCTCTTTTGGAAAAATCTTATTCAAGAATTTTAAATTCAGAAATCGGCCAGTAGCGGAAGATCGCCTTTCCGAGAATCTCATCTTTTGTAACAAAAGTATTGGTCCAGTAGCGGGAATCTTTGGAGTCGTTGCGGTTGTCTCCCATGACAAAATAGGAATCTTTTGGGACTGTGTACGGACCAAAGCTGCCTTCTGTTTTCTCCGCGGTAAAACTGTCATCCAAAGGTTTTTTGCTGCCGTCAATATAGACGTCCCCGTCTTTAATCTCCACCGTTTCTCCGGGGAGTCCGATGATCCTCTTTATATATAGTTCGGATTCATCGTCCGGATATCTGAAAATGATGATATCGAACCGTTTTGGATCACGCATCTTTTTGCATATCTGTTTATCCCCTATCTGAAGATTGATCCCATATGCAAGTCTGTTTCCGATCAGCCGGTCTCCGGTCATGATCGTTTTCTCCATTGACTCGGATGGAATGACTGCATTGATGATGATACAGGTCACCACAAACAATGCCAGGAGAAAAGCAATGAGCGTGGTCTTTACGGTACTGAGTATTTTTTTGACTATAAGTTTATTCATGAAAGTCCTCCAATTATTTTAGGGATAATATGCTTAATTTTATTTTTGGGCTAAAAAATCATATTGTCATTATATTTCAAAACGAGAGGAGAATACAAATGAAATTTAAAGAAATCGAAGTTGGAAAAAGTGAGCAGATCCGCGCCCTGTTAACAGGGATCGAGGAGAGAGGTTCAAAAGCAGGAACCCGGTACCTGATCTTAAATTTCACAGACGGGGAACAGACCGTAACGGCAAATTACTGGAACTGCACCAGGGAGGAGTTTACTGCAAAGGAAGGACAGGTACTTGATCTTCGGGTCGATGCAAAACTCTATAAGGGCAGTACCTCATATACCGTCCAGTCTTATCTGCTGACAGATGAGTCACCGGAGGCTTATGTGACATCCGCACCCATGGATCCTGTTGATATGTTCAACAAGATCCACAGTTTTGCGACAGGCCTTGGGGTATATGGCATGCTTGTCTGCACCCTGTTAGAGGAAAACCGAGAGAAACTGCTTACATGGGCGGCCGGAAAATCTGTCCATCACAACATCCGCGGAGGGCTATTGTACCACACGTATACCATGTTACAGTCTGCATCCCAGCTGTATAAGGTGTATAAAAACATCCTTCCGCTGGACAGGGATCTTTTGTTTGCCGGTGTGATCCTGCATGATATTGGAAAGGTAAGAGAACTTTCCTGTTCAAGCATCATGAGCATTGATTACACACCGGACGGAAATCTCTTAGGACATTTGTTCATTGGTGCAGAAATGGTCGGAGAGTGTGCAAAGAAACTGGGCCTTCCGGAGGAAAAGACACTCCTTCTCCAGCATATGCTGCTTTCCCATCATGGAAAAAGGGAAATGGGGGCAGTCACACTGCCGGCAATTCCGGAAGCATCCATCCTGCACCACGTTGACTGCATGGATGCTGAGATGTACATGTTCCGGTCAGCAAGGGAAGAAACAAAACCGGGAGAAATGTCTGATAAGATATTTGCTTTAGACTGCCGGGTGTACAATCCAAAAAATTGAATTCGAATTCACTTTTTTATGCCTCCGCAAGGGGGCATTTTTTTATGAAATATAAAAATTGTCAGTTTATAGAAGTAAACAAAAACGATAGGAGAGATCCAGAATAAGGAGGAAAAATCTATGAAGATTAAAGACATCTATGTAATCAAGAAAGACGGAACAAAACAGTCCTTTGACGGTGAGAAGATCGTCAGAGCCATCAATGCATCTGCAAAAAGGATCGGAGAAACCCTTTCCACGGAAGATGAAGAAAGAACCGTGGAGCTGGTTCTGAAAAATATCCATGAAGCAGAGGTACCGATCCTTACCATGCACTCCCTTGTGGAGGAAGCCTTAGATGAGGTCAATCCGAAGGTTGCAAAATGCTACCGGGACTACAGAAATTACAAAACAGATATGGCCCGGATGTTAGCAGAAGTAAACGGGGAGGCTGACAAGGTGCTGTTTGGTGTCGACCGGAGCAATGCCAACTCCGACGGCAACCTGGTATCCACCAAAAGGGCATTGATCTTTGGTGCTTACGAAAAGACCATGTACCGGGAGTTCTTTCTTAATAAAGAGGAACGCCAGGCAGACAAGGATGGTTATATCTACGTGCATGACAAAAGTGCCCGTATGATCACCATGAACTGCTGTCTGTTTGATATGGAACATGTCTTAAAGGGCGGCTTCAAGATGGGCGGTATCCATTACAATGAACCGTCTTCCCTTGATACGGCGTTTGATGTCATCGGAGACATTATCCTTAATACCGCTGCGCAGCAGTATGGTGGCTTTACCGTTCCGGAGATCGATAAGGTTTTAGGATACTACGCAGAGAAAAGTTACAAAAAATATACGGACGAGTATATCAAAGAAATGCAGGCTGCCCTTTCTGTGATCGTGCTTCCTGCAAAAACCGTAGAACGGGCCCATGATTTTGCCATGAAGAAGATCGAGCGTGAGTTCCGTCAGGGCTGGCAGGGAATCGAGTATAAGTTGAACACTGTCGGTTCTTCCCGCGGAGATTATCCGTTCGTGACCGTAACCTTCGGGCTTGGTGTCAGTCGTTTTGAGCGGATGTGCAGCCATGTAATGATGAAGGTCCATGAGGAAGGACAGGGAGAAGAAGGCTTTAAGATCCCGGTACTTTTCCCTAAATATGTATTCCTTTACGACAAAAACCTGCACTGCAAGGATGGTGTCAACCATGATATCTATGAAGATGCCTTAAGCTGTTCTTCAAAGACCATGTATCCGGACTGGTTAAGCCTGACAGGGGAAGGTTATGTCCCAGAGATCTACAAAAAGTACGGACGTGTGATCTCCCCGATGGGATGCAGGGCATTCTTAAGCCCATGGTATGAAAGAGGCGGCATGTATCCGGCAGATGAAAACGATGCCCCGGTATATGTGGGACGTTTTAATGCAGGGGTTGTATCCCTCCACCTTCCGATGATCCTTGCCAAAGCAAGAGAGGAAAAAAGGGACTTTTATGAGGTGCTGGATTATTATCTTCAGATGATCCGCAACATCCATATCAATACTTATGAATACCTGGCAAAGATGAAGGCGTCCACAAACCCGCTTGCATACTGCGAGGGCGGTTTCTATGGCGGACATTTAAAGCCTGAAGAGGAGATCCGTCCGCTTTTGGCGGCAACAACCTTTTCCTTTGGCATCACTGCCTTAAATGAACTCCAGGAGTTATACAACGGCAAGTCGATTGCCGAGGATTCCGACTTTGCTTATGAGGTCATGGTGTACATCAATAAAAAAGTTGCAGAGTTTAAGGAAGAGGATCATATCCTCTATGCCATTTATGGAACACCAGCGGAGAGTCTGTGCGGGCTTCAGGTCCAGCAGTTCCGGGCAAAATACGGGGTTATCAAAGGGGTTTCCGACCGTGCGTATGTAAGCAACAGTTTCCACTGCCATGTGACGGAGGATATCTCACCGGTACAGAAACAGGATAAGGAAAAACGCTTCTGGAACCTTTTCAACGGGGGCAAGATCCAGTATGTCCGTTATCCGCTCGACTACAATAAGGAAGCAATAAGATCCCTTGTAAACCGGGCAATGGAGATCGGTTTTTATGAAGGTGTCAACCTTGACCTGTGCTACTGTAATACCTGCGGTTATTCCGCAGTTGAAATGAACGGGACCTGTCCGAAATGCGGTTCCCACAAGATCACCCAGGTAGACCGAATGAACGGTTACCTTGGCATCACGAGAAATGCAGACGGTTCCTCCCGTTACAACGATGCAAAACTGGCGGAGATCGCTGAACGAAGATCGATGTGACTGGTTTTAAGAGCCTCTTTTTTTCGTGTGGGGAGCGTACTTTCCGGTTTTATCATATTATGGTGGAAAATTCAAAAAGGGAGGTTTTCTTATGACAGACTTAGATGTTCAGGTGTACAAAGAGCTTTTGAATGCAGAATACGAAAAGTTAAAAAAAGCATCCATCCGGTCACCGGATGTGCGGCTGTCCGCAAAACAGGATGGGATTCTGACTGCGATCCAGCTTTTAGAGCAGGCGGAGAAACGAAAACGCGGAAGGGCTTCCGCCGTACGGAGAAAACTGATCGATGCAGGGATGTTTACGGAGGATGGCAAGCCGGCAGCGAAGGTCACAATGCAGGTTCCGGACTGGCTTGGGGATTTTGATCCGGAAGCAGGGAGGCTTGTATGAACCGGGTACAGAAAGCGGCAGTCATAATCATCACCCTGTTACTGGTAGTTCTGGGGACAGCCTATGGTGCCGGATATTTTTATTTTGGTTCCCATTTTCTGCCGGGTACAGAGTTAAATGAGTTTGATGTTTCATTCAAGACCGCCGCAGAGGTACAGGACCTGCTCGACCAGAAAGTAAAATCCTATGCGATTGCCGTAGAAGAGAGAAACGGCGGAAGGGAAAAGATCGATGCCAGATCCATCGGAATGAAATATAAACCAGGTGGAACGGTGCAGAAACTCCTTTCCGGACAGGACAGACTTTTATGGTTTATTCCAGAAAGTTCCTTTGAAAAGACCGATCTGGGGTTTGTCCTGGATGAAAAGCTTCTGGAAGAACAGATCTCCGGTCTGGACTGTATGCAGAATATGTCTGCCCCGACAGATGCAAGGATTCTGTATAAAGAAGGGGAAGGGTTTATCCTGATCCCGGAAAAGGAAGGTTCCAAGGTGGATCTCGAACAGGCATCTGAGCTGATCGACACTGCCATCCGCAGAGGAGAAAGCTCCGTCGATATTTCCGGCTGCTATGAGGAGCCAAAGATAAGACAGGCAGATCTGGAGAAGAAATATGAGACATTGAAAAAATTTCAGGATGTCATCATCACCTATGATTTCGGCGACAGGACGGAAACCCTGGATATCGGAAAGATCCGGGATTTTATTGTGGATGATGAACTGAATAGGGAAAAGGTTTCTGCATATGTGGAAGAACTGGCTGCAAAGTATGACACCAAAGGGACAGAAAGGAATTTTGTCACTTATGATGACAGAAAGATCAAAGTTTCCGGAGGAAATTACGGATGGAAGATCGACCAGGAAAAAGAAACGGACGGTCTTATGAATGCCATTTTAAGCGGACAGACGGATGTACGCACCCCTGTCTATGAGCAGGAAGCAAAAGAAAGGGATTCCAATGACATCGGATATACCTATATCGAGGTGGATAAGGAAAACAGCCAGTTTATCCTTTACGTTGATGGGAACCCTGTCATCCAGACAACCGGTATATCCGGCTCCATTGAGAACGGAGTGTATTCCCTGAAAAAACCGGTGAGTGAAGAGGACGGAAAAAGCTGGTGCCTGCCATTTGGTTCGGGACAGTGTATCTACGGGGCTGACATGGATATTTCTGATGAGACATCAGACCTCGATACGGCAGAGGAAACGGACAGTTTGGATGACCTGCAGATCGATGATCTGGAAGAGCTCTTGTCTGATCCAGCCCCTGTCCCTGAGGAGGACGGATGTTTTGCAATACCGGAAGACTCCGCCCGGGATGCTTTTTCCCAGTGTAAAAAAGGAATGCCGGTAATCATTTACTAAAAGGAGATTTTCATGAAAACAAGAAAAAAAGGATTTTTTAACCCATTAAAAGTAAAGGAACTGAGGAGAAAGATGCTCCTCATCATAGGCGTGATGTTTATCATCCGCCTGTTGAACCAGATCCCCACACCGGGAGTCAACCATGATTATTTAAAACAGATACTTGGCGGCAGCGGGGCAATGGGATTTATGGATTTGATGACAGGCGGAAGCTTAAGCAGCCTGTCCATCCTGGCGTTAAATATTTCACCGTATATCACTGCTTCCATCGTGATCGAGCTGTTAAGTATCGTGTTCAAGCAGCTGGATGAAATGAAGCGGGATGGAAAGCACGGACAGGAAGAACTGAAAAAGATCACACTGTATTCTGCGATCGGATTATCCTTCATACAGGCGCTTGCCATGTCTGTCGGTTTTGGACGAAAAGGAATGCTGACACATTTTACCTGGTACTGGGTACTGATCATCACGCTTATCTGGACAGCTTCCGCAGGTGTACTGGCTTTTGTGGGAAATTATATGACGGAAAAGAAGCTCTGCAACGGGGTATCCCTTATCCTTGCATGCAATATCTTATCCGGTGTACTGGATGACTTATTCTCCTTATGGGAGACTGCCTTTACCGGCCATAAAACAGCGCAGGGTATCATTTATATTTCCCTGCTTGTGGTATTTATTTTCCTCATGACATTCTTCGTGGTTTATTTACAGACCGGAAAGAGGGAGATCCCGGTAACAAATGCCAGAAAGTTTAATGGAAGGGTAAATCCGGCAGCCATGAAGTCCACGCTTCCGATCCCGGTAAACCCGAGCAATGTCATACCGGTCATCTTTGCCTCCTGTATCTTCTCCATTCCGTCCATGATCGCCATGGTCGTGACGCCGAAATCGGGAAGTGTCTGGGCGCATATCGTGAACCTGACCAATACATCTGACTGGTTTCGCCCGTCTGAGTTTTACTACACAGCGGGATGGATCGTGTATGTGGCCCTGATCCTGTTTTTTGAGGTATTCTACAACAACATTATCTTTAATGTTTTGGAGATCTCAGACAACATGAAAAAGGCAGGAAGCCAGATTCCGGGAATAAGACCGGGGGCAGATACTGCGGAGTATCTCAGAAAGAAAGTCAAACATACAACACTCCTTGGCGGGATCGGGATCTCTATCGTGGCAACAGTACCGATGGTCTTATCCGGAGTATTCCATATCTCCAACATCTCGCTTATGGGAACATCATTAGTCATTATCGTCGGAGTTATCATTGAGAACGCAAGACAGATCGATGCAGACACAAGCGCATATAAATTTGAAGGGATCATCAGGTGAGAGAATTGAAAAATGAACTGAATGAATTTAAGACAAATTTTAAGAAAGTCATATGGCCAAAACCGCTGAAGGGATTAAAGACGACCGGAATGGTGCTTTTGGTATCCGTTGCGGCAGGTTCCCTGATCTCGTTTTCAGACTTTTTGGGAAAATGTGGAGTGAGCCTGTTTATCAAATAAGAAAAAGAGGAGCGTAAGCTTCTCTTTTTTTTGAAAAAAAGTGAATTCGAATTCACTTTTTTCTCACATTATCCCCGACAACCCTGACGGGGATCCAAACTCCGGCGGGAGAAAGGAGATTATATGTCACAGCTGAAAATCAAAGAGAAGAAAAACCACTTTGCCTTTCTGGGAAACTTCATCACTATCCTGATTCTTGTGGTGGCGATCGGAGTATGTGCCTATGCAGGGGGGAACCTGTATAAGATATTCAGTGAATATAAGGCTGGAACGGATGAGTATGCAAAGATATCCGACATGGTAGTGACGGAAAAAAAGGCAGATGTGAAAGACGAAACATGGGTGGACAAAGAAACAAAGAAAAAGGTCTGGACTGCTCCCATAGAGGTCGACTGTAAAAAACTGGCGCAGATCAATCCGGATTTTGTCGGCTGGCTGTATGTGGAAGCACTTCCGGATATCAGCTACCCGATGGTGCATTACAAGGATAATGATTTCTATCTGCACCGGACTTTTGAGAAGCAGGATAATTTTGCAGGGACTATTTTTACTGACTGTCAGAACAAAAGGAACCTGGGAGACAGCAATACCATCATTTATGGACATAACATGAAAAATGGTTCCATGTTCGGACAGCTGAAACAGTTCAAGCAGCCGGAGACCATCCAGAAAAGCAAATACATCTGGATACTGACTCCGGATGAGGTATGCAAGTATGAGATCTTTTCCTGTTATACGGCAGAAGTGGGTTCCGATACGTATACCCTGATCAAAGGGCCCGGCAAGGGACTGGTCGAATATGCTGAAAAGATGCAGGCAAAGGACACCCTGGGGCTTACAAGACGGGAATTTGATGTAAAGGACAAGGTCATCACCTTAAGTACCTGTACGGGCAACGAAGCAACCAGATATGTGGTACAGGCAGTCAAAATCGAACCATGATTTTTCATTTCCTCCTGTTTTTTTTCACTTTCTTTGTAATTTGAAACGCGAAAGGAGAAAAAATTATGTTTGAAGAAATGAAAGAAGAACTCAGGGATATCTTAGATGTACCGGAAGGAGAAGCCTTGCTGCCGGAGCTTGCAAAAACCGTGGCTTGTTCAGCAGTCATTGGAGGAGGTTTTATGGCGATCTATGTATTGTTCGCCATCCTCCTTTGAGAGGCAGGACTTCTGCAAACATGCAGGACTTTTGTCCTGCTTTTTTTATTTTCCATTTTGATATTCATATTTCTTTTTGAAACTTATAATACGAAAGGAGAAAGGTCATCATGGATGAAAAAAGCAGAATTCAGGCAGCAACAATCTTACAGGGTATCGTTAAGGGGTATATGAACCCTGTAAGGCATATGTCCGCGGATGATGAAAACTATGAAAAGTGGATGCGGCTCGTGGAAAGGATGGATCAGGAATATGCAAAAGATCCGTTCTTTGAGCAGGTAATGGTATCCCTTACCGCGGAGGGTTATCTTCCGGGAGGAGAAGCAGGGCTTGGATATAAGCCGGCAAGGAATCTCCTTGACCAGTGGCAGATCGAGGATGTGATACAGGAATTTTACAACTCTATCCTGGAAAGAAAGGTAAACGGTATCCGTTATTCCCTAAAAGGTTTTTGGGATAAATATACCGGCTCCGGTGTGGTTTTTTCTGAAAACCTGATAAAAGCATACCGTCAGGCGTACTGCCAGGCGGCATGATGGCTTTGGCCAGTGTTTTTACACTGGCCTTTTCTTTTTTTTCTTTTTTTGTCATTTTAGCTTTGCGCATGACCAGCGCAGAGGATCCGCAATAAAAATATAAAAAAAAGGAGGGCAGGATAATGTCTGTTTGTGCGGATGCAAACAAAATCCTGCATAATGGTTATGAAGAAAAGATATGTAAATGCTCTTCTTCTCGGCATGAGTCTCTGTGTAGCCGCTCCCGGTACAGCAGTCAGTGCATCAGAAATACCGGCCCAGGAGAGTGCCGTAGAGGACACCAGCGACGCAGAACTCGAAGCAATCATGAGGGAGGCAGAAGCTGCGGCTGCAGGAGCGGACGGGACAGAGGAATCCGGTTCTGATGGATCAGCCACAGAAGAGACAAAGTATGCGGCAAAACTGACCGAAGTGGTAGAAACCCTGGAACAGAAGGTATCCGCCGGAGGCAGTGCCATGTCCAAAGAGGATGTTTCCATCTTAAAGAGCTTCTTTGAGAGTATTTCCCCGGAAGATAATTTTGCCACTGTTTCGGATTTCCTTTCCTTTGTACTGTCCTCTTACAGTGACCAGGGGATTGACGGGGATGACTCCCATGTGATCAAACCATCCTTGGATAAGGTAAAGGAGATCACCGGTGCCTTTGTTTCCGTATACGGGGAAACTGATGTGATCGCCGGTGTCAAAGGATATGTCCAGGATAAGCTGGGAGATCTGTCCTTATCAGAGGAGGAGATCAAAAAGATCACTGATCTTGACAGTATTGATTCCATTTTCGATGCGGCTAAAGATTATCTCCAGAAAGCAGAGGGAGACGGCGATGGTTCCGATGGCGACAACAGCGGAGATAATAACGGCTCCGATGGGGATAACAGCGGAGACAACAACGGAGACAACAACGGGGATAACAATGGAGGCAATTCCGGTGATAATAGTGGAGATAACAGCGGAGATACAGACGAGGCACTGAAGGAAGCCACTGAAGATGCCATCAAAGAGATTGAAGCTATCGACATCAGTTCCCTGACCGGTGAAAGAAAAGAAGCTGCAGAAAAATACCTTGCAGAAGTAAAGGAAAAGATCACAAACGCTTCCTCTGCCGAGGATATCGAGGTCCTTTCCGCGGAAGCTTCTGCCACACTGGAAAGCCTTCTCGCACAGGAAACCATAGAAAGCCAGAGGACAGCTGCAAAAGAAGCATTAAAGGAATTCTTTGATGGTGCGAAATTTGAGACCGATGAATTAAAGGCAGTAGCACAGGAGATCTATGATTCTGCTATGGAAGCCATCGGCCATGCTGACAGTATTGAAAAGATCAATGACGAACTGGATTCCGCAAAAGAGGACATTCAGAACGTGATCGACCAGAAAGACGGGGTTCTTGATACCTTAAAAGAAAATGCAAAGAAAAACATTGACGAAGCAAGGGATGCGATCCAGACGGAAAGCCAGCTCCCGGATGAGGTCGTAGCCATGGCAAAGGAGCAGATCGATGCTGCTGATTCTGCTAAGACCATCCAGTCCATAAAGACGGTTTCCAAGGAGATCCTTGCAAACATGAAGTCCGCCCTTGACGAAAAGTCAAAAACTTCCGTTTCGGATACCATCAGCAGCTTGAGGGGGATCTCCCTTAACAAGGATGATCCGGATCTGTTAGTATATATGGCAGAAAAAGCCTCCGCAGCAGAATATGCCGATGCATGCACCCTTATGGAGGCCGCTGTGGAGTATGTATCCTTAAGTGATGCAGACTTTAAGGATGTGCTGGTGGATGATATGAAGGATGTCCTTGCCGACGCAAAAGAAGATAAGGTAGAGGATGCCCAGAAGATCTTTGATGAAGCGGTGTCATCCATGAAAGATGTTTCCCGTCTGAACACATATAAGGTATATGAGAATGCCATGACAGAACTTGGCAAACTGAAAGCAACAGATGAAGTTTCCGCAGCAAAAAAAGAAGCAGAAGCAAGCCTTGACAAACTGGTGGAAGGGATCACAGATAAGACTGTCAAAGCAAAAGCAGAGGATATCGTAGCAAAAGCAAAAGAAAGCCTCAAAGATGCCAAGACTGTTGAGGAGATCAATAAGATCGTTGAAGATGCCGCCGGTAAGGTGGAGAAAGTCAAGAAAGAAGCCAGCGATGCAGAAAAGCTTGAGAAGAAAAAGAAAACCTATCAGGCAAAACTGGATAACCTGGTCAAGAACGTTACTGATTCCGAGTTAAAGACTACCTTATCCAAGATTGTTGATTCTGCAAAGGCAGATATCTCCAATGCCACGTCAGAAGAACAGATGAATGAAATCCTTACAAAGGCAAAGAATGATATCAAGAATACAACCGTGGAATACAGCAAAAACAAGGCCCTTGCCACAAAGAAGGCACAGCTGATCGAAAAACTGACTTCACTGGCAGACGGAAAGTCCTTAAGTTCCGAAGCCCTTAGTATCATCAGCCAGGCCAAGACTGACATCATGGATGCATCCACGTCCGAGGATGCGGTTTCCATTTACAACACTGCGGTAGCAAGCTTTAAGGAAACTTATGTCAATGACCTCCATACCTCCTATAAGGAGAAACTGGATGCCCTGGCACCGGATGCCTCCTCTACACTGGATGATACCACAAAGGCAAAGATCAACGACACCATCACAAAGGCAAAAGAAAACATCGATAAGACTTCAAGTGAGGATGCGATGAAACAGATCTATGACCAGGCAGAGAAATCCGTTTCCCTGTTAAAGGAGAACTCATCTTCCCTTGACAAAGTAAAAGAGGATGCCATCAACGAGCTGAAGAACTACACTACCCTGAACACAGAGAGTGTACAGAAGGTTATTTCCGCTTATACAAACAAGATCCAGAGTGCCACCTCTGAAGACCAGGTTAAGCAGTATCTGTCTGATGCCAAAGGACTGTTAGACAAGCTGAATGCAGCCGCAGGCATCACATCTTCCACTGACCAGAACGGTGGAACATCCACAGGCTCCACAGCATCAGGAACCGATGTACAGAGTGCATCCAAGAAGGGTGACGACACCCCGACAAGTTCCGTAAAAACAGGTGATGAGAATGGATTCAATATCATTGCCAGTGTTGCAGCCCTGATTGTTGGTATCGGTGCGGTAGGTGCCCTGATCTACATGAAATTCTTTAAGAAGAAATAAGCTTTCCTGCCCTGCGGGGGCAGGGAGCCGGGCTCCTTTGGACAGGCTGGCAGAAATCCGCCGAAGGTCGATCTGCCTTCGGCTTTTTTCGTGTCAGGGAAAAATTTTCCATAATCCTGTTAAGTTACAAAAAAAAGGAGAGAAAAATGAAGAAAAACATAGAACAGGAAAAAGCCATCGCACAGCTGGAGGGACCGGTCATTTTGATCAGCTGTCCGGGAAGTGGAAAGACGACCACGCTGCTGCGGAGGATCAACCACATGCTTGAGGTGGGTATCCCGCCGAAAAAGATCTTAATGATCACATTTACAAAAGCTGCCGCACAGGAGATGTCCGTAAAATTTAAAAAGAAGTTTGGTGAACCCAACGGGATCACATTTTCCACCATACATGCCCTGTGCCTTAAGATCCTGATGACTTATGGCGGTCTGTCCGCGGAGAATATCATCAAGACCTCAGACCAGTGGAAGTTTTTACTGGAAACGGCAAGGAAATGCCAGAGTGTATGTGACCCGGCAAAGGCAGCCGGAAACTTCCAGATGCTCTACAGTGCGGCCATGAACAACCGTATGTCCCCTTCAGAAGTAAATCCAAAGGATATAAAAGGGATCTCCAGAAAAGACTTCCTTTTTATGTCAGAAGAATACCGCAGGATGAAGGAAAGGACTGGGTACATTGATTTTGATGACATGCTGGTAAAGGCATATGAACTGATGACCGGGAACCTGCAAGTGCTCAGGCAGTTAAGAGAGCGATGGGATTACATTCAGGTAGATGAGTACCAGGATGTCAATTACCTGCAGCGTGACCTTGTATACCTGCTGGCAGGAGAGAAAAAGAACCTCTGCGTGGCCGGTGATGATGACCAGAGCATATACCGTTTCCGCGGAGCAAGACCGGAGATCATGCTTAATTTCCCAAAAGATTTCCCGCAGGCTCATGTATTTTGTATCAGTACGAATTACCGCAGTTATCCGGCTATTATCGGATGTGCAGGAAAGCTGATCGGATTCAACAAGAACCGTTATGAAAAACAGTTTTTAAGCGGTCAGACCGGGGATGCGAAGATACGCGTGATCGGAGAGGAGAGCCCTGCTCATCAGATGAAGGACGTTTCCGGGGATGTAAAAAGTTGCGGATATGCCTTTAATGAAAGTGCTGTTCTCTACCGGAACAATCGTCAGGCAGAACAGGTTGCTGAAAAATTCAGTGAAGAGGGTATCCCGTATTATTGTACAGAGGCTATCCCGGATTCTTATGAACACTGGATCTGGTATGATATTTTAGCATATTACCGGTTGTCAAGGGGGATTGCAGCACCCGGGGATTTTAAAAGGATCGCGGACCGCCCAAACCGGTACATGCGCCTGATCCTGCATGAGGCAGGAGGGGAACAGGAAGCAGATCTTTTAGAAGCAGCCAGCCGGAAATATACGGACTGGAGAAGGGACAACGCAAGGAAAATAATTCGGAAATACTTTTATGATATCCGGGAAATGGGGAAGAAAAGCCCAAGGCAGTTTCTTGACTACCTGTTAAAAGACGTTGGATATGAAAAATATCTCAGGGAGTATGCAGAGAGCCTGCAGCAGGACTTTGACGAGATGAAGCACATGCTTTCAATATACCAGAGGGATTCACAGAAGTTCCACACCATGAAAGAATGGCTGCTCTACATAAAGAAACGATCCATGAACTTAAACAATAATAATGACCAGGGTGTGTGCCTGAGCACCATGCACCGTTCCAAGGGACTGGAATGGAAAAACGTTTACATCATAGACTGCAACGAGGGATATATCCCGCCGGGTTCCCCGGATACCCCTATATCACAGGAAGAGGTGGAAGAGGAAAGGCGGCTGTTCTATGTTGCAGTCACAAGGGCAAAGGAAAGATTATTTATCACTTATGTAGGGAACAAAAAAGGCAAACCGGTATCCCGTTTCGTCAGGGAGCTTCAGCTCAAGGAAAGCGGACGGGCTAAAACGGTCAAAAAAAACGACATGGTACGGCACAAAACCTATGGGGTATGCATGGTGCTATCCGTTAATGGCAACAAATGCACAATACGCAGTCTGTCAGATGACAGGGATGCGGAAGTCCTTGTTTCTTCCCTTGACATAAGATAGCAAAAGGAGGCTAACATGAACAAGAAGCTGATCGCCGGGATCGTGATCGCTGCAGCAGTTGTCTGCTGCGGAGGCGGTTACGTGGCAATGCAAAATGAAAAAAAAGTGAAACAGGAAAATGTGCAGATATCGGAAATGCTTGACAAGCTGCCGGATATCACGGTAAAGGAGGGGGAATCCCTCCCGGATCTGAAAAATAACATTGAAGATACCAGTATGATCGAGCCGGATACCTTAAAGGTTGACATCCAGAATGTGGACATCACTGTACCGGGTACCTATGATGTTGTTTATTCTTTTAAAGACATCCATGGAAATGAGAGGAGCAAGACCGTCCAGTGCAAGGTGGAAGCCAATCTTTTAGACCATGTATATGGAATGGATGATATTGAAACAGATTGCGGAAAGGAACTCCCAAAAGATGAAACTACTTTTGACGAGGAGTATGTTTCCAGTGTCACCAGGGATGATTCCGAGGTAGACATTGACACCCCCGGCACTTACAACATCACTTATACGGTACTCGGTACAGATGGCAGCATGGAGGAAGCAGACCGGCTTGCAAAGGTACTTGAGACCGCAGAGACCACACAGGCTCCGGAAGAGATAGTGGAAACACCTGTCCCGACAGAAGAGACTACTCCGGAAACCGGAAACGTGGAACCGATCGAACAGGAAACCGTAAAGACCGGAGACAACACAAATGTGACAGGATGGATCATTGCCGGACTGACAGCCGGAGCTGCAGGTATCGGAGCTGTCCTTTACAGGATGCTTGGAAAAAAACGCAGAAAAAATTAATATTTTTCAAAGGATTCCCACGAGGAGTCCTTTTTTTTCGTGTCAGAATCGTGATCCCCCGGTACAGGGTATTATGAGAAAAAAAGGAAGGGGGCGTAACGATTTCGGGAAAAAACAAAATTTTTCCTTTTTTCCATATTAAGAAAGCAGACAGCACCCGTCAGGGTGCAGATAGAAAACTGGAAAGGAGGGCAGAATATTATTTCTGCAAAAAAGCAAGATGGAAAAACAGATACTGGAAGAGCTGTATGGAAAACTCAGAGAGCTGATACCTGATTTTGAGACCAGAGAAGAAGGAAATAAGAATTATATTTCCTATAAGATGCAGATCAACGATAAGGACTTCGAGACATCCGTCGTCATTACGAATGGACGTGCGGTGGCCATTACCGGAAAGCGTACTTATATCTACCAGATCAAAGAAAAGAGCTGTGAGCAGTTCAACAATGAAGTACAAACAAGATATCCACTATTCCAAATCTATGGGGGAAATGGGAACATTTCCGTAGGAAGAAGGCTGTTGTTTGATTCTGTAGATGAGCTGGTCACCAATATCCGGGAATTCAATTCCGTATGTAAGGCGGTGATTCCCCAGTTCGAGGGTAGCTGCGTGAACTTCCTTGTAAAGACCAGGGAGGAAGAGACTTATGATCCCACGCAGACATTTACTCCTCTGGAAGAAGAATCATCGAACGAAAAAAACGCCGATTACGTAGATTCCTTTGTAAAAGACCAGCAGGAGTATTGTAAAAAAACTTTTTATGAGCTGGCAGAGGGAGCAGAACCCGTTACCAAAGGCAATGACGTTTCTTTTATAAGAAATGAGGGAGATGGCAGTCTTAAGGTGACCATGGACAAAAATGCCCCGGAAGACCTTAAACTGGACTATGCCTATGTAGTCGATGACCAGGAGCTTGCATACATTGCGATTGCAAACATCACAAGTACTTATAAAGAACTGGAAGCTTTTTACAATGAAAAAAAACGCATGCTCCATGTGTATTCTTATGTGACTCCGGATAAATACCTTCCGGATGAACCAAAAGAGGGAATCGAACTGTTAAAGGAAGCAATCAATAATTCCCTTGAGACAGCGAAAAAATCAACAGTTTCCGGCGAACAGGTTTCTGCCAATATGCAGGCACTCATGAATGAGCAGCTGGAAGAGATCCGGTTAAAGACAGAGGAGCTGGAATCTTCCAGGACACAGATCGAAGAGGAGAGGGGAGCCTTTGAAAAGGAAAAGGAAGCCTTTCTTAACGAAAAGAACCAGATGGAGGCAGAACTGGAAGAGGAGCGGACAAAACTTCAGGAGAAGGAGGCAGAACTGGAAGAACGTGAAAACGCGATCGCCGAACAGGAATCCATCAATGATGAAGAAAAAGCCAAGTATGCACTCAGCATGAAGAACCTTACCGGTGAGATCGCAAGGCTCCAGGCAAGGCTCGGACAGGGTTCTGCTGCAAAGGAAGATTCCGGGGAAGTTGCGAAGCTTAAGTCAAGATTAAACTCAGTGACTAAAGCAAGGGCTTCCATGGAAAAAACACTGAACAATGAGAACAACGAACTCAGAAGAAAGAATAAGGAACTGTCAGACCTGCTCCTTGAAAAGACACAGGAAACCGACAAGCTCAAGGAAGATGTTCATGACCAGGCAGTCCATCTGTTTGACTCTGAAAAAGCAGAGTATTTAAAGAAGATCGAAGAGCTTCAGAAGATCGCCGATATTGCAGGAGAAGAAATGTCTCCTGAGCGGTGTGAAAAGATGTTAAATGAAGACGGGGTTTACGGGGATATCTCTATTCTCCACGGAGCCCGCAATGACATCGTTTCCTGCTCTTATTCTGAAAATTTCGCTGTCAAGGTTGTGTTTGGTCCCATTCCGTTTGCGGATGTATGCAAAAAATTAAAGAGAGTGGATACAAAGTCCCTGTCAAAATTAAACGATGAAGTGGCTGATGTAAAATTCTTTACAAAAGAAGACGGTGTTTATGCCCGTAAGTACATCAACAGAAGGATAACAGAAGAGGAACTTCGTTCTGTTCTTTCCGAACTGATCGGGTATTTTGACGATGACAAGAAGCGGAGGTAAATAACATGAGTACTTCCTATATTTTTCTGGCAGGTGCATTGTTCCTGTTCGTTATCGCCATCGTTATCCTGTTTATGGGCAAAGGGAAAAAAGACGATAAGAAAGTGGATAAGGAATTTGATGAAAACTATGCTGTGAATATCAACGAGGTTTATTTAAGGACAGGAGATGTCAGGGAAACACTGGTACAGATGCAGGATTCCTATGAAGACTATAATCCGCTCATGTCCGGTCTCCTTGGAAAAGCGATCACTTATCTGGATGGTGATTATGGGGATTACGAGACTGCGCTTGACATGATCAATGTCAACCATGATGAAACAGTCGATAAGGTTCATAAAGATATCATCTGTATGGCAGTATCAAAGAAGAAGGGGTTACCGGGCTGA
>ENA-OOZA01000820-OOZA01000820.1-human-gut-metagenome-genome-assembly--contig:-NODE-820-length-17363-cov-3.879535_pt1 | contig 17363 bp, 16 predicted proteins | sample MGYA00241703_ERZ501378 | MGnify/ENA primary metagenome ERZ501378 (study PRJEB25962, sample SAMEA2042916) | human gut metagenome | biome: human gut; feature: human-associated habitat; material: faeces...
GCAGAACCTTTGGGGAAAATATGCTGACATACTGTGAAAGTCTAACAGCCATCACATATGAAGGGACGATCGCTCAGTGGAACGCCATCACCAAACCGGTCAACTGGATGTCTTCCGGAGAACATTCTTACAACAATTATCTGAAAAAGATCCAGTGTGTAGATGGCTATCTGGAATATGATCCTGAAAATAATGTGTGGAATGAGGTGAAAAACGGATGATGAAATTTTTAGTGAAACAGCAAAAAATCGAAGCACTGGAGCGAGAGGTCATTGCCTCTGACCAGATCGCATTTGTTTCGGTAAAGTTCGTATTCGATGGGGCTTGGAAAACGCTGCACAAGGTGGTGCAGTTCACGCAGTGTGAGGAAACATACAACGTGGTGCTTGGCATAGACGGAACAACCTGCTTGCTGCCTGCCGAACTGCATCCCGGTGCGGTGAAGATGAGTTTGTTTGGCTACGATGCAGAAAGCGATACTACAATGCGTGCGACAACGGTGCCGGTAACTCTTCACATTCGACCGTCTGGTTTTGTTGCAGATGGGGATACGCCAATTCCGCCGACTCTGGATTTATATACGCAGCTTTTGAAAAAACTGGACGAAAAGGCAGCTGGACTTCAAAATGGAAAAGATGGATTTTCCCCAAAAGTAAAGGCAGAACAAATGAAGTCGGGTGTTGTAATTACCATTGTCGATGCCGATGGTGAAACTTCTGCAACGCTTCATAATGGTGCAAACGGAGAAAAAGGTACAGACGGTAAATCTGCATATCAAATTGCAGTAGAACAAGGTTATCAAGGCTCTGAATCAGACTGGCTCTCTTCCTTGAAAGGCGATAAAGGTGAAAAAGGCAATACAGGAGCCAAAGGAAATCCCGGTCAAGATGGTGCAGATGGAAAGTCAGCATACGCAATTGCAGTGGAGCATGGCTACGAAGATTCCGAAGACAAATGGCTTTTATCCTTGAAAGGTGAAAAAGGTGATGCTGGTGAGCGTGGTGAAAAGGGTGACACCGGATTGCAGGGCGAGCGAGGCGAAAGGGGTGAAACTGGTCAGCAGGGAGAACAAGGTCCAAAGGGCGAAAAAGGTGATCCCGGAGATAGAGGGCTGCAGGGCGTTCCCGGAGAAAAAGGTGAAAAGGGAGATGCTGGCGTAGCTGGCAAAGACGGCTTTTCCCCAATTGCGAATGTTGTGAAGGATGGCAGTGTTATCACAATCACCATTACAGATAAAAATGGTACAACTACAGTGACATTGACAGAGGGTGCAGCCGTAGACCTTACACCCTATGCCGAGGTCAATTATGTGGATGAAAAAGTGCAGGAATTGTCCGACAGTCTGACGTATACCTTGCAGGAGCACACACTTTCCATCACCCATCTGGAAGATAAATCGCATACCCACGAAAATCAATCTGCATTGGATCAAATCACTGCCGCTAAAATCGCACAATGGGATGGTTTCGGCACACAAATCAATGGGCTTAGCACAAAGGTTACAGTCTATTCAGAAAAGACAGAACGTACTTTGGAGAGCCTGCAAAAGCAGATCGATAACCTGACAAGCGGCAGAAATTACACCATTCTATTTCAGTCTGGACAGAATGCCATTTCGACCTATGCACCAAATCTCAGTATGATTCTGGATGGCGGGTATCAGACAATGGAGGATTTTCTGACTGCCTATCCGCAGTTTTGCAGTGCAGAAAATGATTTCATGTTGTCCTACTCGCAAACGTGTTTTAACTGGGATAAGTCGGTCTTGACCGTTTGTGCAAAGCCTCTGTCTCTGACGAAAAACGCTGAAATCGTGGTGTCCTATCAGTCAGGTTCCAGCGAAGCCGGAAGGCTGTATCTGGTGCAGAAACCGCAGAAGATCGATATTCCTATTGGCGTGTATGTGAATACAGAGATCAATGCAAATCGTGCGGTTTCTCTGGATTTCCAATGGCTGCAGTCGGACACCTTTATCACCACCATCACAGAATGCACCGGCATTTCTGACGGCGAATATTACCTTGCCTGGGTGGGCAGAAGCAACAATTCCCACCCGAAAATCCGATTCCTGAAAGTACTGGAGGGTTGAAAATGAAAGATACCATTTGTGTAGCTGTCGGCTTGGTCGGCGGCTTTTTTACTGCCATTTTTGGCGGCTGGGACTCCGCTCTGGTGACACTGGTCGTCTTTATGGCAATCGACTTTTTCACCGGCATCATCACCGCCATGATGAAAAAATCGAAACACACGGAAAGCGGCGGACTTTCTTCCAAAGCCGGCTGGTTCGGTCTGGCGAAAAAAGTATGCACCTTGATGCTGATCGTTGTTGCAGTTCGGATGGATATTCTGCTGAATACCAACTACATCCGGGATGCTGTTTGCATCAGCTTTTGCCTGAACGAACTGCTTTCCATTGTGGAAAATACAAGTTTAATGGGGATCCCGTATCCGCCCGCAATCAAAAAAGCAATTGATGTTCTGCAAACGAAAATCGGCAGAACCGAAGAAACGACCGACAAGGAGAACAAGTAATATGGCGATTTTAAGACCAGATGCAACAACGACTCTGAACGGAGTAAAAATCAACGAGTATTTACTCACCAAACACAATCCCAACCACATTGATATGCCCTCTGTTTCCATGGCGGGGAAAATCATTGGTGTGACTGTTCACAACACAGACTGGATCACCGTAGCAAGCGGAACGACTCCTGCGGAACAGTACACAAGGGCGACGGTCAATAACAATATGAAGGACGTGCGAGTTCACTATTATGTTGACAATATCTGTGCATGGCAGAATCTGCCCCACAGTCTGAGTGGTTGGCACGCCGCTGACGGTTCTGGGAACGGCAACAGAAGAACCATTGCCATTGAGTGCATTATGTCCTCTGCGTACAATTCTGTTGATAAAAAGTCGGAAGATAATGCAGCAAAATTGGCAGCAGCGTTATTAAAACAGTATGGATTGGACATCAATCATCTCTACACGCATACCCACTGGCTCAATGTTCGTGACGGACGAAATGGAACGATCGACCAGTTGAACACCATGTACAATCGGTACAAGATGTGTCCGGCGTATATCTTGCCCCATTGGGCGGAGTTCAAGAAAAAGGTACAGTCTTATTTAAATGCAGGTTCTGCATCCACAACACCTATTCCTGCAACAAAGCAGCTTTACCGAGTGAGAAAGTCTTGGGCAGATGCAAAGTCGCAGCTGGGGGCATATTCTTCCTTAGAAAATGCGAAAAAAGCCTGCAAGGTCGGATATTCTGTATTTGATGCCAACGGAAATGTGGTCTACACCAATGGCAGCCAGCTCACCAAAGGACAGAAGGTTGCCATTCGTGCCAACACGCCTCTGTTCGCCAGTGCAGAAACTACATCTGTAACCAGAAGAATCAGCGGCACTTACTATCTGTATGACGGCATTGCCTGCAAGAACGGTCGTTATCGAATCACCACAAAGTCGGAGTTCTGCGGAAAGACACCGGTGGGACAGTATGTGACCGGTTATGTTTCTTGGGATAATTTCAATCAGTGAGGATTCTTTTATGGAGCAACAAAAATTGATGGATGAACTGAATTACCACCGTGCTCAAAAGCTGACTGATGCGTTATATCATTCTGGTTTGATTTCCTTTGAGGAATATGACAAATTAACGCTCAAAAATCGGCATTCTTTCTCTCCGATTTACGTGGACTTATTGCCGAAAACGCTTGCAATTCCGTCGAAAAAGAGGTAATATGGACACGTCAAAAGGAGGTGCAGAAGCATGAAAACTATTACCAAAATTGAGGCAAATCGCTCTGCAGCTATTCATCGAAAATGTCGTGTAGCGGCTTATTGCCGTGTTTCCACAGAGCATGATGACCAGATAGAAAGTTTGGAAACACAGAAGGCACATTATGAATCCTGGATCAAACTGCATACAGAGTGGGAATCCGCCGGCATCTTTTATGATGCTGGCATTACTGGAACAAAAGCAGAAATTCGTCCTGGACTGCAAGACCTTTTACAGGCTTGCCGCATGGGCAGGGTAGACCGCATTCTGGTGAAATCCATCAGTCGGTTTTCCAGAAATACGGCGGAGTGCCTCGCTCTTGTTCGGGAACTATCAGGAATTGGGGTTTCCGTTTTCTTTGAAAAAGAAAACATAGACACCGGCAGTATGGAAAGCGAATTGTTTCTGACGATACTCAGCAGCATGGCAGAGGAAGAATCTTTATCCATATCCAGAAATGAGAAGTGGTCGGTACAGCACCGGTTTCAAAACGGTACCTATGTGTCATCGTCTTTCCCTTACGGGTATTGCAGAAATGACAGGGGAGAGATGGGACTCGAACCCGAGGAGGCAGAAATTGTGAAATACATTTTTTCTGCCTTGTTATCCGGAAAAAGTTCTTGTCAGATTGCAGATCTGTTGGAACAGCAGGGGATTCCCTTCAAGAATGGACGTCATTGGTGTGATGCTGCGATTCGTGGAATTGCCGGCAATGAAAAATATGTGGGAGATGTTTTGCTGCAGAAAACGTATACCGATGCACATTTTCATCGGCACAAAAATCATGGAGAAGTGGAATGTTATCTTCTTTCAGATCATCACATACCGATTGTTAGTCGGGAAACTTTTGCAAAAGCAAATGCAGTCATTCGACAGCGAGCTGCCGAAAAAGGCATTGTGTATGGTACAGGAAAGTATCAAAAGCGATATGCTTTTTCCGGAAAGGTGATTTGCGGCAAATGCGGCAGCACTTGCAAACGCAGGATCCACAGCGGCAATGAAATTGCATGGACGTGTGCGGCTCATATTGAAAGTGCTCAAAAATGTCCTATGAAATATGTGCGGGAGGAGGTATTGAAAGCCGCTTTTGTTACGATGTTGAACAAACTGATTTTCAGCAGAAAGCACATTTTGAAACCATTGTTAGAACAGCTGAAAACGAACAGCAATGATGAAAATGTCCGGCGAATGCAGGAACTGCAAAAGCAGCTGGAATCTCATGCTGAAAAGAAAAACACACTGCACCGTTTGTATGCACAAAAGGTCATAGATCCTGTTTTATTCCGGCAGGAAATGAATGCTTTGCAGAAACAAGCGGAGTCCTGCCGTATGGAAATTGCACAGTTGGAACAGGAAACACATGGAGAAACTGAGATAATTGCAGAATTAAAACAGCTGCTGCGATTTACAGAGCAGCATTCTGCAATGTTGACAGAATTTCAGGAGACATGGTTTTCTGCATTTGCAGAACAAATAATTCTGTATGATCGGAATCATATTGGATTTCGGCTCAAATGCGGTCTGCTGTTAAAGGAGGAGATTTGATGGGACAGATTCCTTACGGCTACCGAATTGAAAACGGTGCTGCTGTGATTATACCGGCAGAGGCAGCACAGATTCGCCTTATTTTTCAAAATTATATTGCCGGTATGAGTTTACAGTCGGCAGCAAGAGCAGCAGGTCATCCCATGGCACATAGCACTGTTCGTCGAATGCTACAGCGAAAATGCTACCTTGGAGATGCTTTTTATCCGGCAATTCTGGACAAAGAAACATATGCTCGGGCAAATGCAGAGTGGCAGCATCGTGCAGATGTAATGCAGCGACTTGGAAAAACGAGGAGAAAGCCCGTATGTCCACAGACAAAATTTTTGTTGGAACTGCCGCAGCAAATACCAGAATTAGATGGAAATACGCCATTTCAGCAGGCAGAATATCTTTATCATTTGATACAAAACAAGGAGTAATGCAACAATGCCAAAGGTCACTACAATTCCACCCCGAAAGCAAAGAAATCATGCTGTAGCGTCACAGGAAACTCGAAAGATTCGTGTGGCAGCCTATTGCCGTGTTTCCACGGATACAGAGGAACAGGCAACCAGCTATCAGGCACAAATTGCACATTATGAGGAAGTCATTCACAGGAATCCGGAATGGGTCTTTGCTGGGATCTATGCCGATGACGGCATCAGTGCAACCTCCACAAAACATCGTGAACAGTTTCATCAGATGATTCAGGACTGCATGGACGGAAAGATTGATATGCTCATCACAAAATCCATCAGCCGATTCGCCAGAAACACAGTAGATTGCCTGAATTACATCCGACAGCTGAAAGCACAAAACATTCCAATCTATTTTGAAAAAGAGTCCATCAACACAATGGATGCGAAAGGGGAGGTGCTGATTACCATTATGGCATCTCTGGCACAACAGGAATCAGAATCTCTGAGTCAGAATGTCAAACTGGGAATGCAGTATCGGTTTCAACAGGGAAAGGTGATGGTCAATGCCAGCTGTTTTCTTGGCTATGATAAGGACGAAAACGGAGATCTTGTGATCAATCCGGAACAAGCGGAAACGGTAAAACGAATCTATCGGGAGTATCTGGAGGGAGCAAGTTGTCAGCAGATTGCAAGGGGACTGGAACGGGACGGTATCCGAACAGCAAGAGGGAATACCCGATGGCATGACAGTTCGATTCGGTTAATTCTGGAAAATGAAAAGTACATGGGAGATGCTCTTCTGCAAAAAACATATACTGTGGATTTTCTCAAGAAAAAACGCATTAAAAATAACGGTGAAATGCCGCAGTATTATGTGGAGGACGATCATGAGGCAATTATTCCCAGAGCATTGTTCTTACAGGTACAGGAGGAAATTGCAAGGCGTGGTTCACAGGTGGACTGTATGGGCAGACGGCGTGGATTTAGTGCAAAACACTGTTTTACTGGTTTGCTTTACTGTGCTGAATGCGGGGAACAATTCCGCAGAATACACTGGAATAACCGAGGCTGCAAATCTGTGGTGTGGCGATGTATGACCAGATTGGAGAAAAAAGGAGCGTGTCATGCACGGACAGTCTATGAGGAATCTTTGAAACAAGCTTTTGTGGATGCTTTGAATCAATTGACAGGCGGCAGTGAAACATACCTTTCTATCTTACAGGAAAATATGACTGAAGTGATTGAAATGGAACAATCCAATCTGCCCGAGGAAATACAGAGAAAGTCAGATGTTCTTCAGAAAAAGTTGATCGAATGTGCAGAACGGCATGAGGATTATGAGGAGATAGCACAGGAGATCTTTCGGCTGCGAGAGCAAAAGGAACAGGCTTTAAGGGAAAATGTTTCTCAACAGGAGCAGAAAGACCGTATGCGGGAACTGCAGGAATTTTTGGCTGCTCAGCCGCATCACATTACCGAATTTGATGAAACACTGGTTCGGCATTTACTTGCAAAAGTAACAGTTTCTTTCGATCGACTGGATTTTACATTTCAATCAGGTGTCGCGGTTTCCATTGAAAAGTGAATCACTTCAAAAATCCTCCTTTGCAAAATATAAAAGCAGGGGAGGATTTTTAGATTTTATAACGGCGTTGCTGTCTTGATTTCTCTTTAAATTTATGGTATACTAAGAAAAAACGGAGGTGCTGCATCATGAGCGATGTTCTTTTGGATCAATCTTGATAAAATTGTTCTGGTGTGGTATAATAAAAAAGTAGCTTGAAAGAAGGTGTAGCTCGTGAGAATCGAATCTATAAAATTACAAAACTTCCGATGCTTTGAGAATTTAGAATTAAAATTTCACGAACAGCTTACGGTGATTGTGGGAAAAAATGCAAGTGGTAAATCTACAATTTTAGATGCTGTAGCAATTTCAATTGGGACTTTCCCGTCGTCTTTTGATGGAATCGGCAATTATGGAATAAAAAAAGAGGATGCAAGACTTGTAACAAATATATTTGGAGATTCGTTAAATATAAGTTCTGTATATCCTGTGATATTGTCATCAACTGGATTTGTTAATAATCGAAAAGTGCATTGGAAGCGAATGCTGACAAAGTCAACTGGAAGATGTACACTTGCATCTGCAAAGGAGATTACTGCAATTACAAATGAATATCAAAAAAGAATTATTGAAGGTGATACAACAGTAGTACTTCCTTTAGTTGCCTATTATGGTACAGGACGCCTTTGGTTGCAGCATCGTGAAAAAAAAGAGGATGTTCTCTTGAACAGTTCAAGAACGAATGGCTATATTGATTGTATGGATAGTGCAGCAAATGATAAGTTAATCATGAACTGGCTTAACAAGGAAACATCAAAAAAATTGCAAAAGAAAACAGGAACTGCTGCTTTCGATGCCGTTATTATGGCTATAGAGAAATGCATTTCGCTCCTTATTGAGAGTAATGATGTGACTGTATCTTACAATTTTGATAATAATGACCTTGATATTCAGTATAAAAAGGATGATCAAGAGGTTATTCTTCCATTGAATCGCATGAGTGATGGGTATAAATGCACCATCAGTCTTATCACAGATATTGCCTATCGTATGGCACAGCTTAACCCACAGTTGAGAGAGAAAGTTCTTGATGCCCCTGGAGTAGTGATCATTGACGAAATTGACCTTCATTTGCATCCGGAATGGCAAAAGAGAATTCTTGGAGATTTGACAAGCATTTTTCCTCATATTCAGTTTATTGTATCTACTCATGCATCATCTGTTATCAGTTCAGTTAAAAGTGAAAATCTAATTGTACTGGAAAATAACAGTGCATCTGCTCCGGTTGGTGAAGTCTACGGAAAAGACAGCAATACGATTCACAGTGGTGTAATGGGTTCATCGGAAAGACCTGATTTAGTAAAAAACCTTTTTTCAAAGTTTTATAATGCATTGAATGCTTATGATCTTGATGAAGCAAGGTTAGTTGTTTCTGAAATTGAAAAGGAGATAGGCACAAATGATTCAGAACTTTCTGCGTGCTACACCAAACTGGCACTTGCTGAATTGAAGGTTGGGAAGAAAAAATGATTGAGATTAAAAAATCGTCTGCACCTCCTGACCTTGTAAAACTTCAACAGGATGCAATTGCTCAAGGGCTTACGGCGAATCAGGCTTATGATACTTTGAGAAATCCTTTAAAAGGAGATATTATTGAACTGCTTTTAAAAGAACAGGGGCATATCTGTGCATACTGTATGAGAAGAATCCCTGACGAACGCAAAGGACTCCCTCATGTAAAAATCGAACATTGGAATGCAAGAAATGGGGAACATGGTGAAACATGCGGTTCATACGGTGCCCTTGATTATGGTAATTTTCTTGCTGTTTGTTCCGGGAATCAGAATGATTGTTCTAAAAGCAAAGAAGAAAAACTTACTTGTGATGCAAGCCGTGGAAGCAAAAAGTTGATTGTAAATCCTTTAAACTCAGAAACGCTTTCGACTATTTATTATACTGAAGATGGGATGATCGCTGCATCAGATTCAGATATCAATAAAGATTTGACTATTACGCTGAACCTCAATTGTATGCGTGATTCTGTACAACTACCTATAGAACGTAAAAGGGCTTTAGATGAAGTCCAAGCAGTTATTTTATCTGAGGTTGAAGCAGGGAATTCTCTGTTAGAAAGTTGTACGCATCTTTATCAAGAACTTTTAGAGATCGAGGACAAAAAGCCAGCATATATCGGTATTTCTTTATGGTGGCTGAAAGATTGTATTGATAGGTTAACTATTAATACATAAATTTTTGCCTGTCTACCTTACAGACTTATCATGACTTGAAACCAAAGATGAATGGAAAGGTCTGAATGCACTTGGATGTGCGAAATTGACGATTACGGAAAATAGTGAGCCTTATGAGTTCGCAAGATATTTTATCATTTCGCTTACGAATCTTGATGCATTTGCTGATTCTGTAAGATAGCCCTGATCTTCAGTATTGACAATTTTGATAGATTGTAGTATAATAATATAAATGTCAATTTTTATTGCTCGAATTAAGAAACAATTAGTGAGCATATGATAAAGAGGTATAAACAATGCTAAATATAAAACTTAGTGAGATGACATGTATGAATATTTCTAAATCTGTTGGTAGGCCTTACGATACTATTGTTGAATTATCTCCAGAGGAAGAAAAAAAGTTAATCGGAGGAAATGTGAAATTTTCCAAAAAAAGAAATACGAGAAAAATCGGGCGTGGAAATCCGCTCTTAGCAAGGCGACGTTTTCGTACTTTAGAAGAAGTTGAAAAGAGACTAAAGGAGATAAAGTAGAGTGTATACAGGAATTAAACCCACAAATAAAAAAGAGAATTTTTTTATGGACGATAGGGTAAAGGAAATATTCAATACTTATCTGAATGTTATATCACCATTAATTGTTCAACTTGAAGTTTTAGATAATGAGTTTCCAGTAGAGATTTTGAATGAAATACGCGCAATATTTACGCATTTTGCAAGGAGTGCTACAACTGAAAACAAAGAAGTTTGTTCTGAAAACATTGAAAAAGCAGAACGCCATGTTAAACGTGCGGTTTTAGATTGCTTCAAATATATGTGTTTTGTATATGATGACAAATACATAGAATTCGAAAAAATATACGAAAATGTTGATTTATCTTTAATAGATAATGGTGCGTTTTTGCCGGAACTCAGCAAACGAAGAAAACAAGCTATTCATTTACTGAGTAAAGCAAAGAAAAAAGAAATAGTTTCAGAAAGTATCGATGAGGTTTTTGATGATTTTGAAAATGCATATAATGCTTTTGCTAATGTTGATTCATTTATTAATGATTCATATGAGAAATTGCAAAAACTAAAGCAGAGGGTAATAAAAAAGAATAAGCGAAGGGCTTTTTTTGATGTTTGTGCTATTGTGGGAACGCTTTTTGGTATTATCGGCGTTATACTCACAATCATAGGATTATTATAGAGGTAAGATTAGGAGATATCCAAAATTTGAAATAAATAGATACCTGTAGTGATGTGAGAACACTGTAAATCACTTTCAAGATATGAATTGAGTATGTTTAATATAGTGGAACTCATAAGAATATGACTCTTAAATTTAAACTACTGAATGTTATTTCCAATAGACAACCCCCGGTTTTGCTGGGGGTTGTTTCATAATCGATCTATAAGGATTCAGAATACAAGCCATTGTGTTCTTTTCAACTGTATCTATCATAATACTCTGTATCAAATGTTTGATTTCAGCATTTATACTTTATATTTTCTCACTTGTTACGGATCATGATACTGCTCTTTTCCTTTAGATAACCCCATAAATGAAGATATTGAATTCTTCGGCGGCACCTCTACCAAAATGTTAATATGATCTGGACATGCTCTGTTTTCAATAGGTTTACTCCGTACCAATTATATTAATTGTTTTAATGTTTCCATATTGCTTATTCAATAGGGCTGTATGGGCAATTTAGTGAAAATGCAGACATCAAAATCAAGGTGTCATTGCACGTTGAGTGCGTGGTTCTGCTGTCACAACAGAAAGCCTAAAATGGCGTATTTACGTAGATAATTGGCACTTGACCTTTTCAAATATATTCCCTTGCACACTCATTTTGCTGTATGCGGGAACAGGTGAAAAAGCCAAAAGACATACACGGCACATTTGACAACCAATCTGCACACTTTGAATTTTGACAATCAAATCAAGCATACGACCGTTGAGAAAGCAAAACTGCTTTTTTCGATTTTTCAGTGTGCGGATTGAATGTCACACTGAAAAACGGCAGAAAATCGCAGAAAATGGACTTTCCAAAAATTGCAATTCGGGTGTTTGCAAAATTGCGTTGAGTGTGGGAAAAGGTTGTAGACAATATTTATATTTCTTTACAGTAAAATAAAACACTAAATAATGAGGAGAATTATTATGAACGATAAATATGAAATTACTAACGATTCCAAAATGGATCTTTCAACAGGTTTTACAGCTTTTGAAACTTATTTGCAGAGTTTTGGTTTACCAACGGATAATGTCATTGCACCGCCAGAACAACGACAATTAATAATGGATTTATTACCGTCTCTATTGAAACGGTTATCTCCAGAAGTAAAGAAAGATGCTCGTTATATTTCTAAGTTTATAGCCGGTAGTGCTGTTGGATTATTTGATGCTTCACTGAATTTTGTTTGGAATGAGGTGGTTGTTAATATAAGAAAAAAAGTAGTAACATATGGACTTGACTATTTCTTTGATGCTGCTATTGGTGGCACCCAGCGTGAGGGTTACTCCACTGAAGAGGACTTGGCTGAAGTTAAGGATGTAGTTCTTCTTGATACTTGTAAAAAGCTCGAACTGATATCAGATATTCTTCATAAAAAGCTGTGTCATATTTTAGATATGCGGAATAATATCGGTTCTTCGCATCCAACAGAGTATTCTGTAAATGCTTATGAGCTGCTCGGTTGGCTACAGGATTGTGTTGAAAAGGTACTTTCAGAAGATATTTCCTCTTCAGCAATAACCGTAAAAAGTATAATTGATAACGTAAAAAAGCGGACTACTAAATTAGACAGTACCACATTGGATTCTTTTGAAAAATCTGTAAAAGATCTTTCGCCTACTATGGTTTCTAATATGTTAAGAAGCCTCTTTGGTATTTTTGTTTCAACAGAAAACAAAAATAACTCAATGCTTTTAGAAAATATTATCTCTATCTCCGTAATCGTTTGGAAATATAGTTCGGACAAAATTAGATATGATTTAGGCATACAGATAGATTCTTATCGTGCAAATTTAGATGAATATAAAACACAAAAGGGCGAATTGTTTTTTGAAAAGTGTAAAGGCGAAAAATACTATACGAAAGACAGCAAAATAATTAAACTTACAACTTTGTGTGAGAATTTACAAAGTGCTCATTATGGGTGGGACAATTATGCCGCTGAGGTGCCTTTGGCAAGGCAAATTATGTCTTATATTACCAACATATCTGATATTCCTGAAATGCGCTTTGAACGAGTTATTAGTGTCTTTTTGATTTGCAGAATTGGTAATGATGCTTGGTGGCACGAAGGTGTATCTCCAAACGCAAAAAAATACTACGACTCTTTATTTGAATTATTCGATGAAGATGCGGTCATTATAATGCTTAAGTATGTTAAAGAGCATAGAGCATTGTTACGTGGTAAATATAGACCTAAGAATTTTAAAGAGATTTGTTCCTTGATGAAATCACCACTATTAAGTGACAGATGCAATGATATATTAGATTATATTATTTCGTTTACAGGTAGTTTAGATAATGTTTTTGAAATAAAGCAATTTAAGGAATTAAGTGTAGGAAAACTGGATTGATTTTTCTGCATCTCTCTATAATTAATAAAAAGCAACCCCGCACCACTGAAAACCAGTGATGCGGGGCTCGTTCTATCTATTCACTTTTCTACGCTGATCGTCACGCCTGACTTGAACCGAAACTCCAGAAAATCTTTACAAACCTTTACGCTTTCCAGCAGCTTCTTCACCAGCGCCTCATCAAACTCTGTGATGGTTCTCGGCTGAGAATTGATAAAATGCAGCAGCTCCTGAATGCGTTCCCGGTGTGCTGCTCTGGCGGTATCATCCATGACGGTTTGTTCCTGCAGCTCACGCAGGTGCAAGATTTCTTCTGCCAGATCATCGTAGTTCGTGCCGCTTTCCGTCCGGTCGATCAGCTCCTGCTGCAATTGCCGCATCCTATCCGCGAGGGCTTCCACTGACTGCGGATTGGCAAGGCTGATCGCTGTTTTCAGATTGCTTTTCAGCTTTTTCAGGTATTCGTCACTGTTGCCGAGCATTTCATTGACCGCGTCAATAAACCCTTGTTGCAATTCGTCCTCGCTGACCGTCCGTGCCGGGCATCGTGTCTTGTCCTCCAGTCTGGTCTTGCACCGCCAGACGATTGTTTTCTTTCCCCGGTTGTTCCAGTGCAGCCTGCGGAAATGCTCACCGCAGCACTCGCAGGTCACCATGTGCGAGAAGGCGTGGTTTGCACTGAAGCCCTGCCGCCTGCCGTTCAGATCACGCTCGGATGACCGACGTGCCATTTCCTCCTGCACTCTCATGAATATATCCTTCGGGATGATCGCCTCATGATCGTCCTCGATGTAGTATTGCGGCAGAGTGCCGTTGTTCTTTCCACGCTTCTTGTTCAGGAAGTCTATGGTGTAGGTCTTTTGCAGGAGCGCGTCACCCATATACTTCTCGTTTTCCAGTATCTTGCGGACGGTGCTGTCGTGCCAGCGTGGATTGTCCCGTGCCGTGCGAATGCCGTCACGTTCCAGCCCTCTGGCGATTTTCATACAGCTTGCACCCTCCAGATACTCCCGGAAAATACGCTTGACGATCTCCGCCTCCGCCGGATTGATGATCAGATGCCCATCCTCGTCCTTATCATAGCCGAGGAAGTTTCGGGTGTTCACCATCACTTTTCCCTGCTGGAAACGGTACTGGATTCCCATTTTCGTATTCTTGCTGAGCGATTCCGATTCCTGCTGTGCCAGTGAAGCCATAATGGTGATCAGGACTTCGCCCTTTGCGTCCATCGTGTTGATGGATTCCTTTTCAAAGAAAACCGGAATGTTGATCTCTTTCAGCAGGCGGATGTATTTCAGGCAATCCAGCGTGTTGCGGGCAAAACGGCTGATTGACTTTGTAAAAATCATGTCGATTTTTCCTGCCTTGCAGTCCTCGATCATAGCGTTGAACTGCTCTCTGTTTTTGGTTGAGGTCGCACTGATACCTTCATCAGCGTACACTCCGACAAATTCCCACTCCGGATTCGTCTTGATAAATTCCTCGTAATGCTGAATCTGTGCCTCATAGCTGGATGCCTGTTCCTCGTTGTCCGTGCTGACACGGCAGTATGCCGCTACCCGCAGACGCTGTACTTCTTCCTTCGCCGCTGAATTGCCTTTTTGCGGCTTCGGCGGAATGACGGTCATGTTTTTCATGCTTTCACCTCTATCAGACTATAAATGTATTCGGCTTGCTGCACCGGATCGTTGAAATGCGTTTCCGTCTCAGCCAGGTCGAACGCCTTGTGAATCGGCGGTGCGGTATACCGCTTTTCACAGCTGTGCAGACTCGCACGATGGATTCTTCTGCCGTTTGCCTTTGCAAATGTTTCCCGGCTGATAATCGCAGGGTAGTAGTCGGTGCCAATGTAGATGTTCTGCATCAGGATTCTCTTGACGGCGCTGTGCTGCATGAATACGCCTGCATTTTCCGCAGCCGCTTTCATGCTCAGCCCGGAAACATAGCCGTTGAAAATGTTGACGATGACGCCGGCTTCCTGTTCATCGATGACGGCTTTGCCGTTTATGATTTTGTATCCGTACATAGTGCCTCCCTCAATGTTAGTCCGCATTTCAGCTTGAAGCCGACGCTGTTCCTGCTGTAAACGATGATGCTGTCAACAAAAGAAGTGAACAGTTCCTCGTTATAGGTGTCCTGCACCTCCGCTGTATCGATAAAATGCAGCAGCTTTTCTGTTTCTCGCAGCATCAGACCAGATTCAATATTGCCAAGACTCTGGATCTCTCTGCGGGCTTCCTCGTTCTGCTTTTCCATGCGGTTCAGTTCCTGATTGTACATCACTGCGTCAATGATGCTCTTTACTCGGAGCTTTTTCAACTCGCATTTCCGGTCGTTGTTTTTCTGGATGCTCGCTTTCAGACACATGATACGCTGGAGATTTTCATCGCTGCCTGCCACACGCAGGGCATTGTAATACGGGCGGAACAGTATCTTTCGGGTGAATATGAGCTTGTTCAGCATCGTGGTGAAAGCGGACTGGAATGCCTCCTCATGGATAAATTTCATCGAGCAGCTGTCCTTATCCGCAATGTGCTTCTTGCAGCACCAGCTGATTCCGCTGGAGATTACCTGACGCTTGAATGTGCTGCCGCACGCACCGCAGATGATTTTGCTGCTGAAAGCATACCGTCGCTGGTACTTTTCATCCTCGCGCCGGATGCCGCATTCCCTGAGCCGCTGTTCCAGAACATCATGTGCTGTTGCGTATAGCTCCCGGCTGATGATTGCCTCATGATGATCTTTCACTTCCGGGCTTTCCACGTCGCCCTTGTTCCTGTGCCTGCGAAAGCTGTCGTCCGTATAGGTCTTGTTGTAGCGGACATCACCGACATATTTCTCATTATTCAGAATGCCCATGACCGTTGTGGTACTCCACTTGCCGCCTTTACGCGTCGGCACACACCGCCTGTCCAGTTCTTTGCAGATCTTATGCGTTCCCGTGCCGGAAACAACCGACTCGAAAATGAACTGGACAATCTCTGCTTCCGTCGGGATAATCACATATCTGCCGTTACCATCTAGCTCATAGCCATAGGGGGCTGTTCCTGCCCTGAACTTTCCACTTTTGATACGCTTCTGGTTGCCCCACTTCACATTTTTGGAAATGGACTCGGATTCCTCCTGTGCCAGACTGCTCAGGATTGCAAGCACAAGCTCTGTTTCCATGCTTCCGGTATCCAGATTCTCTTTTTCAAAGTAAATGGGCACCTTGTAAGAAAGCAGCTCACGCACCAGTGCAAGGCAGTCTGTGGTATTGCGGGAGAATCGGCTGACGGATTTCGTCAGCACATAGTCGATGCGACCGATGCGGCACTCGTATAGCAGTGCCTGTAAGCCGTCACGGACATCTGCCTTTGTCCCAGTGATGCCGAAATCATAAAATACGCCAGCGTACTCCCAGTCGGAATGCAGCTTGATCCACGCTTCATAATGTGCCTTCTGCGTTTCCAGACTTTCCCGCTGGTCATCGTTATCCGTACTGACACGGCAGTAGGCAGCCACACGAAGTTTCTTTTTCTCAGCGGGCTGTGCCTCAATGGTTCTGACTGTCATCGCTTTCCCTCCTTGTCAGTATCGTATCTTAACTCTGATTCGATGATTTTTCAAGTGGTTTCGGCAATAAGTCTGCATATAGGGGAGAGAATGTTTTCCGGTTCAGATCGGTTAATTTGTCATATTCGTCAAATGTAATCTTCCCGCTGGCGTAGAGCAGTTCCGTGATTGCCTGTGCCTTGTAATATTCGATCTCATCCATGATTTTCTGCTGATCCATATGGACACCTCCTATTGACAGCCGGAAAAGTCAACCCCCTCCGGATTTTTCACAATCAATAGGACACTTTTTCGGATTTTAGCAAAGGAAAATGCCCCTTCCGAGAGAAAAATTCTCCCAGAGGGGGCATAGCATTAAATATTCTTCTGATTCACCCAACCAGTGACGTAGCTTCCGACAGGTGTTTTTCCGCAGTTTGCAGCAGAATTTGTGATACGCATTCTGCCATTTACCACTTGTCCATCATAGAGATAGAATGTACCGCTTTTCTTTGTTCCGGTTTTTGATATACTGGACGCATACAGGGTGGCATTGTTCAGTATGATCTTCGTCCCCTTTGCATATGTCTTTTCAGCTACGGCATATACCACTCTTCCTGAATTGTCAAAAACGCTGTAGCCTGTCTTGCACACTTTTTTTGCATTTTCTAAGGAAGAATATGCCCCCAGCTGCGACTTTGCA
>ENA-OOZA01000827-OOZA01000827.1-human-gut-metagenome-genome-assembly--contig:-NODE-827-length-17260-cov-3.432491_pt1 | contig 17260 bp, 12 predicted proteins | sample MGYA00241703_ERZ501378 | MGnify/ENA primary metagenome ERZ501378 (study PRJEB25962, sample SAMEA2042916) | human gut metagenome | biome: human gut; feature: human-associated habitat; material: faeces...
CGCCCATGACGTCCGCACCCGCCTGCATCGCGACGATGTGGTTCAGACCCCAGTCGGTCTGGATAATGCCGTCGTAGCCCAGACGGCCGCGCAGAACATCGTTCATGACCACAGAGGATTCATGCGCGTAATTCTCCACCGCGTCGCCGCCCAGATACGGGACGGTCGAATAGCCGTAAGGCATGATAGACGCGGGATGCACCGTCAGCGCCGCCTCAAAGATGCTCAGGTGCAGCGCGAACGTTTCGTCATCGAACACCAGCGGAGAGCCGTCCACGCCGCCAGTCTGCGGGCCGGAGCCGGGGAAATGCTTCACGCAGGACATGACGGAATCAACACCAATGCCATCCGTGCCGTTCTGCAAGCCCGTAATCGCCGCGACGACCATCGCCTTGGCGGTATTCGCGTCTTCGCCGTAAGTTTCCTGATTGCGCCCCCAACGCGGGTCAGTCGCCAAGTCCGCGTTCGGGGAGAGGCTCATGCGGACACCCAGCGCCTTCATTTCCTGCCGCTGAATGTCTGCCAGCTCCTGCACGAGTTCCGCGTCGCCCGTCGCGCCCAGCGTGATGGCGTCCGGCAGAATCGTCGTGTCGTTAATCCAGCTTGCACCAATGACCGAGTCCATGGAGAAGACGACCGGGATACCCAGTTCGCTTTCTTCGCACAGGGACTGGACGTAGTTCATCTTCTCGCCCGCCGACTCCTTGCTTTCCGCGAAGTAAGTGTACGTCAGCGCAAAGCCGATGTCCAGATCGCTGAACCAGCTTTCTTTGAGCGTGACCAGCGTCATGTGCGCCATCTGCGCCGCCTTGTTCTTGTCGCTCATGCGGCTCAGCAGGTCTTCCGTGCGCTCTTCAGGCGTCAAACGCCAATCTTCATATGGGTCAAGCTCGCCGTTTTTGTTCAAGTCCTTGAACTTGTAGCCGTCCTGCTCCAGAATATCCAGTCCGGCAGTTTTCAGCACAATCTGCTTTCCTTCATATTCCTGCACGACCGTCGTCAATTCGACGACATTGCTTTCTTCCTCATCCTCTTCCGCCAGCACACCGGGCGAAAGCAGCATCATCGCGGAAAGGGAGAGCGCCGCGACGCTTTTGAGCAGTTTTTTCATGAACCTTTCCTCCTTGTTGATTGTGCCGCGCATTACGACGCTGTGACCGCGCCTGACATCTGACCGCTGATGAGGTACTTGCCCATGAAGATGTACAGCACCAGCACCGGCAGCGCCAGAATCAGCGAACCAGCCATCTGCACGTTGAATTCCGCCGCCATTGTGCCCGCCAGTTCGTTCAGGGCAATGGTCGCGGGTTTGGAATCGTAGCCGCCGAGCACCAGCGCGAACAGCATCTCATTCCAAATGGACGTACACTGGAAGACAAAGACCGTAATCGTCGCGATTTTCGTGTTCGGCAGGACGATTTTGCGGTAAATCTGCCATACGCCGTTGCCGTCAATCATCGCCTGACGAATCAGCGCGTCCGGCACGTCGGCGTAATACCCGCGCATCATGACCGTACACATCGGCATACCGAAGACGGCGTGAACCAGCACAAGACCCCAGAGGTTATCGTAGAGGTCAAGGGCGTTGATGGTCTGCAAAAGCGGAATCAGAATCGCTTGGAAGGGCAAGTATGTTGCCGCGACCAGCGCGATAAAGAACACGTTGTTGAACCGGAACTTCCATTTGCTCAGTGCGTAGGCACAAATCGAGCCGAGGAATACCGATCACCGAAGAGCGTCACCAGCAGGCTGGTCATCAGCGGCTGCGCAAGCTCCTCCATCGCGCTCTCGTAACCCTCCATTGTCCACTCTGACGGCGGTGTGATGGGCGTGGTCGTCATCACTTCACTGTTGGACTTGAAGGACGTCATCACCGTTCCCCAGAACGGCAGCATGTAGAAGACCAGAAACGCAATCATGATGAGGTAGTACACCACATGCAGTACCGTCATGTGCCACTTGGGCTTAATTTTCGTCGTCTGTGCCGATTGTTCCTGCTTGCTGCGCTCAATACTCAGATTATTTTGCATTTCATGCTCACTTCCTTCTGTTCGTCCAGTAGGTCAGCGGCAGAATCAGCACCAGCACCAGCGCAAGCAGGAAGCAGCTGATTGCCGCGGAATACGCGAAGTTGTTGTTCTGGAACGCTTCATTGTACATCCAAATCGGCAGCGTCCACGCGGCGGAGGTGGTGTAACCCACCAGCGACACGATGAAGTCAAACGAGCGCAGGGCGTACATCGCCAGAATCGTGATGCAGGAACCCATCGCACCCTTAAGCTGCGGAATGATGAGCTTGAAGTAGATGCGCGGCATATACGCGCCGTCCAGCTTCGCGGCGTTGATGACGTTGACCGGAACGTTCTTGATGGCGGCGAGGAAGATGACCGCAACGTAACCGGAGAACTGCCAGACCATCGCAATGATGATGGACAGCATGATGGTGGAGTTGCTCGACGCCCACATCAGGTGTCCAGCTTTCATCGCGGCAGAAACGTCAACGCCAAGAATCGAAAGGAAGGAGTTCAGTACGCCGCCCGTTGGACGATACATGTACGCCCAGACCGTGCCGGTCACGACGAAGGACAGCGCGAACGGCAGCAGAATCAGCGTGCGGAACAGCGCCGTGCCGCGAAGCCCCTGATCCATGATGAGCGCCAGTCCCAGACCCAGCAGGAGGCACAGCGGAATCAGGCAGAACAGCAGCAGCGTATTGCGCAGCGACGGCCAGAAGTCGGGGCTGGAGAACATCTTCGCGTAGTTGCCGAAGCCGCCCCAGCCGTAGCTTGCTTCCAGCTGCCCCGACTCCCAGTCGGACACGGAAACCCACAGGTTCCAGCCCAGCGAGACATACACGAAGTAAATCAGCAGCGCCGCCGGGATGCAGATCCAAATCAGCGGATGCCGCTGGAGAAAGTGGTGTACCGGGCCGACTGTTTTAGGCGCAAAGCGCAGCAGCAGCTGGTACACGAGAATCACCGCGACGATGATGGCGCAGAGAACCCAGAACCTGTCATGGGAAAAGGTCATGAACGCCAGATTCTCAAAAAATTCAGAAAATTGTTCCATGGGCAAATCCCCTTCTGTTGCATTCTGTTCGAGGTTTTGCTATCAGCTTTGAAGAAAGCCCGTACAGGCTTGGGCAATTCCGCTGCGCCTGTACGGGCTGATACATCATTCGCCGTAACTCAGACCCCAGCCGTAGTCATACAGCGGGTTTTCAAGGTCGAAGGACACATCGCCTTCCTGATTGCGGACAGAATCCATATCCCGCGGGAACTGCAAGGGCGTCTTGCCCGTGGGGTTGTTCAGCCCGAAGAGCGTTTCCGCAATCGCGATGCCGCCCTGCGAGCCCGGATAGTACGCTTCCAGAATCGCGTTCGTATTCTCGTCGCACCACGTCAGGATGTAGGGACGTCCGCCCGTGACAACCGTCACCATCGGCTTGCCGCTGGCTTTCGCCGCTTCGAGGATTTCCTGCTGACTGCCGGTGATCTCCAGCGTGTCGTAGCCCCACGGCGGATCGTGCTGGTAGCTCGGTTCGCCGACGGACACGATGATGATGTCCGCATCCTTCGCCAGCTCTGCAATGCGCTCAACGTTGTCGGATTCATAGATGACCGTTGCGTTTTCGCCTGCGTAAGCAGCAATCGCGTCCGCAATGGTCAAGCCCTCCTGCGCGGAAGACCAGCCGCCGACCAGCGAGTCCATGTCGCCGGCGCGCGGACCGCAGACCAGAATCGTCTGCTTCTCGTTCTGTTTGAGAGGCAGGATGCCATCGTTCTTGAGCAGCGTCATCGCCTTGCGCGCCGCTTCAAGGTTCACCGCCTGATGTTCCTCGTTGCCGACGAACTGCACGGCGTACTCCACGTCGCAGTAGGGATTCTCGAACACGCCCAATTCAAACTTCGCCTTGACGATGCGCGTCGCCGCCGCCGTCAGGATGTCTTCGTCAATCTTGCCCGCGTTCGTCAGTTCTTCCATCTGGTCAATCAGGCGGATGGATTCGCCGCCGATGCCGTCCACACGGCTCTCGGTGATGCCAATCAGGATGGCTTCTTCGTCGGACACTTCTTCACCCATCATCGTGCCGCGGCCTTCCTGAATCGCCCAAATCATGCCCCAGTCGGTCTGGATGATGCCCTCAAAGCCCATTTCGTCGCGCAGCAGGTCTTGCAGCGTCGCCTTCGAGCCGATGGCGGAGTTCTCCATGTCCAGCTCCAGCGGGACAGAGTAGTACGGCATGATGGAAGCAATGTTGACTTCCAGCGCCGCATAATACGGCTTCAGGTGAATTTGCAGCGTTTCCGCGCTGGAAATGATGGGCGAGGTGTCCTTGCCCTCCATCTGCGGCCCTGCGCCGGGGAAATGCTTCATGCAGGCCACGATTGCGCCGGTGTTCAGCCCGTCGCGCCCATTCTGGAACGCAACGACCTGCGCCGTGACCATCTTCGTCACAAGGTCAGGGTCTTCGCCGAACGTCTCCATGACGCGCCCCCAGCGGGGTTCAGAGGCAATGTCGGCTTCGGGAGACAGCGTCATGCGAACGCCGATGGCGATATGCTCATCGCGGGCAATTTCCGCCAGACGGGTGACAAGGTCTTCGTCGCGGGTTGCCGCCAGCGCCAGATTATGCCCGGTAACGGTCGCGCCGGAGACGTAAGACAGGCCATGCACGGAGTCCATCGACACCAGCACCGGCACGCCCAGACGAGACCCCTCAGCGTACTCCTGAATCGTGTTCATGGACACCGCAGCCGCTTCCACGCTGTTCAGTTCGCGAATCAGCAGCATGCCGATGCCTTCCTTATTGCACCACTTGTTCAGGTAGGATGGAATCTTGCCATCGGCGCGCGGCAGGTACGTCGGGTGCTGCATCTGCGCAATTTTCTCGCGCACCGTCATCTGCCCGACCAAGTCCGCCGTGCGGGTGTCAGCATCCAGTCGCCAGTCCTCGTAGGGGTCAAGCGTGCCGTTGCTGTTCAGGTCGATAAACTGGTAGCCGTCAACTTCGATGATGCTCTTCACATGGGGATTGAGCGTCGGCTGGGTGTAGGTTTTTTCCTCCGCCATCGCGGGAGCAGCCCACAGCCCGGCTGTAAGCGTCAGCGCACCCAGCATCGCCAGCGAGCGCCGCATCCATTTCTTAGTCAACAAGGTTCCATTCTCCTTTCACGCCAGCTTCCTTGAGGATGTTGACGATCTTATTCGCGAAATATTCCGCGTCGTGGTCACTGGACGTAGCGAACTCCTGCACCTGCGTCTGCAGGCTCATAGACGCGCTCCAAGGCAGCGCCGTGCCGTGAGTGAAGCTCGGATAGCTGCGGATCGTGTCGCTGATCAGCTCATTCTTGAACTTAAGGGTCAGTTCGTTGTAGCAGTCATCCGGGGTATCGGTGTAGGGCGAAATGGATTCCTTCAAAGCGGAGAACCGCTGCTGAACCGGCGTGCTGGACACGTTGTACGCCCAGCGCAGACCCGCCTCGACATCCGCCGAGTCATTGCTGACGACGAAACCGTCGATGTTCATGCCAAACCAGCCGTCCGTGCCGGGAAACGTGAAGATGCCGTAGTCCTTGCCGTATTCCTGACCCATGCTGGTCATCAGCGGCTGCATCCAGGTACCCATAATCTGCATGGCATACGTCCCGGCGACAACCTGACCGCTCGCTTCGTACCAGTCACGGCTGGAATGGTCGGGCGCGACGTAATCCATCAGCTTGGCGTAAGTCGTCAGCACCTTCGTCACATCCTCGACGTTATAGATGCCGTTGATGAAGTCCTGATAGATTTTAGGGTCAGTGCCCATCATGATGTCCTCGAACACCTGGCACGCCGGCCAGCCCTTGCGGTCGCCGAGGTCAATCGGGTACTCGCCGTCGGGCATTTTCGCCGCCAGCTGGTCACAAATGTCCCAGAACTCGTCCCATGTGATGTTCTCGTGATCCGGAATCGCAATCCCGTACTTCTCAAACACATGGATGTTGTAGAAGATAACATTCGTCTTGTGGATGCCAATCGGCACGACGTAGTTCTTGCCGTCAGGCGCGGTCAGCAAGTCCTTGATGCCCGGCAGGATGCGCTCGTTGAGCTTCGCGTAGTCCCACAGCTTGGACAAATCCAGCAGCATGTTCGCATCAAGGTACGGCTGAATTTCCTGACCGGGATGCGCCTGGAATGTTTCAGGACTCTTGCCCGCCTGCTGAAGCACCTTGACCTTCATGACCATGGCGCCGCCAGCGCCGCCCGGAATGGCGTTCGACTTCGTTTTCACCTTGCCGTACGCGCCTTTGAATTCGTCGATGACGGATTCAATCGCATCCTTTTCACCGCCCGCCGTCCACCAGTGGTAGACGTTGACCGTGCCTTTCGCAGAAACATCCTCCAGCACGGCGGCGAAATCAATGTCATCGGCGCTGCGCTTCTCGCGCTTGGCGGCAAAAGCACTGGTCGTCAGCGATGTGATCGCCAGCACACCCGTCAGCAACAGCGCACCGAATTTTTTCAGCTTCATAGCTTGTTCCTCCTCTGAGAATGCAGGGAATCTGTTACTCTTCCACGAACGTCATCGTCGCCCACAGGCTGGGGTTCTCGTCCACGTTGTGCATTGTGGGTTTGCGGTCGCGGCCATCCAGCTGCGCGGAGTACTGCATCCGCAGGCTGTGAATGCCGGGGCACGGCAGGTCAACGTCAAGGACGGAGAAGTCGAAACCAACGGTCGTGCCCGCAGCGGGAACCAGCTGCGCGATCTTATCATTGGAGAGGTTGTGCAGCGGGATCTTGCTTTCGAGGATGTAGCCGCCCATTTCCTTGTCGCGGACGGTCACGGCTTCGTAGTCGTCGAATACCAGCTCGTCGCCGTATTCACCCTGCGTCTCCCAGCCGAGATTGTCAGCGATCATGTCGCGGTCAATATAGTTGAAGAAGTCATATTCGTCCGTGGACTGCACGATGCGCCAGTCGGTCGCTTCGTACGCTGTACGGTTCGGGTCGGCGTTGGGGTTGGTGCTGAAGAAGAGGATGATGGCATCCAGTTCATCCAGCGGGAAACCTTCGCGGTAGACAAACGGCGTGTCATCCCACACCTTCGCGGCGATGTAGAGGTTCTCTTCATCCCACATAGCGTAGATTTCCATCGAGCAGTCCGCTTCGCCGTCCCAGTGCTCAATCTGATCGACAATCTGCTTCTCGCTGTCAATGCGCAGGCAGCGGCTCGTGTCCCACTCGCTCAGGTCGCCGTCAATGACGACGTTCTTAGCGCGCGGGGCTTCCAGATTCGCGTCGGAATACGCCAGTGCAGCGGGGGCCGCAGCAAACATAGCCAGTGCCAGCACGGATGCGGCTGCCTTGCGAAGCCATCCAAAGTGTTTCATGTCTCGTTCCTCCCTTTCAACATCGGAAACAAACTCAATTCGCACCATGGCGGTGCTTTCGTGATTCAGTATAATCCCAGCGCCTGTTTTGAACAAGGGAAAATCCAGCACTGCTATTGGGAAAATACAAAACACAACCAAACTTCTTTATGCGCTATTCGCCTTTTGTGCGCTTCCGTCAACACGGGGTACTTTTCCTTTGCATTTTCTCTGCGTATGTGCTATACTGCTTCCATCAGCACAATGCGAAATAGAAAGGACGGCATGTATGCGAAAACTGACGTGTATGCGAATGAGCGCGAAAATGACCATCCTGTTTTCTGTGATTGCCGCCTGCATGATAGCCGTCAACTCTGTTCTGGCGACGCTCTCCGAGATACAGAACATCCTGCTGTACGAGGAAGACAACCTGAACGCGATGGCGAGCAAAATTGTCGCGGCGTTCGAGCAGAACATCACCGTCATGGGCTATGCGCTGGACGGCTTGAAACAGGATAATGACTTCATGGCTGCGCTCAATACCATCTACACATTAGGCGAAGACATGGAGACGACGTCCGAATACCATCAGGCACAGAACACGCTTTCCGCCGCGCTTTTCCATGAGCCGCTGAACGACTACTTCTACCGTATCAACGTGCTGACAATGGACGGTTTCTACCTGTCCAGCCGCTACGAGACGATTGGTCTGCTGGAAAACTACTCGGATGAACTGCGCACCGTCATGCACCGCCTGCCCTACCTGAACGAGCGCAACCGGGGGCTGAGCCAGAAGACGCTTGTCCGCCCGCACATTGACCCGTGGTTCGTCGCGCGCCCGATTTCTATCTATACGCTGATGTCCCCTGCCGTCTATCACGGCAAACAGATCGGCTTTGTGGAGGTCAATGCGCTTTCAACCGACCTGTTCGACATTTTCTCCTCCAACGACATGGCAGGATTCCGCGCCACTGCCTACGACGCGGACGGCCGCCTGTTCCACCGCAGTTTCGATGACACCATCGACTACTCCGCCGCCGAATACGGCAGCATGACCGAGTGCAGCGACGAAAACGGCGACACCTACTACGTCGTCAAGGAGCATTGCAGCTGGCTGGGCTTCGACATTTATGCCGCACAGCGTACCGCGGTTTTCGAGTCGTCCATCCACTCCGTCATCCTCCACCATGTGCTGGTCAGTCTGCTGGTGCTGTTCATCGCTGAAGTGTTCATCATCCTCTCGTCGCATCAGCTCAGCCGCTCGATCCTGCGCCTGACGCGCAAGGTTTCCCAGCTGTCCGACCCGGCGGCAATAGCCGAGCGTCCCCTGCTGCCCGAAGAAATGCCGAAGGTCACGAACCCGCGTGACGTGGAGATGCGCGAACTGGAGGACGTGTTTGACAAGCAGGTAATGGAGCTGAAAACTGCCATGCGCAACGATGCAGAACTGCGCGAGAGCAATCTCCGTTCACGGCTGAACGCGCTGCAGGCGCAGATTAACCCCCACTTCATTTACAACACGCTCAACATCATCTCCGCAAAGTCGATGGAAGCCGGGAACGAGGAGGTCATCGACATCTGCGGGAAATTCGCCCAGATGCTGCGCTACTCCACCGACCTGCGCAGCAAAACCGCGACGCTCCAGGAGGAAATCGCCCACGTTCGCAATTATCTGGCACTCGCGAAAGCTCGTTTGGAGGATCGGCTGGAATACACCATCGACATACCGGACGCTTTCTCGCATCTGACACTGCCGAAGCTCTCCCTCCAGCCCATCGCGGAAAACGCCATTTCCCACGGCTATCAGGGGTCAAGCGGCACAATTCACATCACCATTTCCGGCACGGTCGATGAGGACGGCTGCCTGCACCTGCTGATTTGCGACGACGGCTGCGGCTTCGGGGAGGAAATCCTGTCGCACCTGCGGGAAGAATTCAGCCGCATTGAAGCGGGTGAACTGACCGAGCCGGAAAACACGTCCGCCCATATCGGGCTTGTCAACACCTATCGCCGTCTGTTCTATTTCAGCCGCGGCGCAATTCGGATGCGCGTCCGCAATGACGGCGGCGCAGTAGTCGAACTGATTGAAACGCGCACCAGTGAGGAGGAAGACGATGTACACCATTCTGATCGTAGATGATGAACGTCCCGCGCAGACGTTTCTCAAAGCCATCTGCCAGAAATACTGCCCTGCGTTTGACACCATTCTGCTCTCCGGCAGCGCCGACGATGCCCTCCGGCTGATGGCGCAGCAGCACGTCCATGTGCTGGTAACGGACATCAGTATGCCGGGCATCAATGGCATTGAATTGGCGCAGCGTGTCCGGCAGCTGTATCCGCGGACACATACAGTGATTGTCTCCGGCTACGCGGAATTTGAGTTCGCGCGCGGGGCAATTCAGGCGGGCGTGGATGATTATCTGCTCAAGCCCGTGGAAATCCAGAGTTTCCGGCAAATTCTCGACCGAATCCGCGAAACGCTCGATGCAGAAGCAAACAACCTGATGGAGGAAACGCTGACTCGCCTGCTCTGCGGTGAAGCAGTCGATGAGCCGCTGCTCTGCTCTCTGTTTTCCAGCCGTATGATGCGCTTTGCCCTTGTCCGTCAGGGCAATTTGTTCACCGTACGCTTCGCAAAATTCCGCACAGCGCAGCTTCGTCAGGTGCATCAGGCGGGCTGGATTGCGTTTTATGGGCGCGATGAACAGGAAACCATTCTTCTGCGCAGCAGTGCCGACCGGCAGAAGCGTTTCCCCGACGAGCTGTCCGACCTGCTTAAAGCCGACTTCCCGGATCTGCCCTGTACGGCGATTTACGCGCCGGAAGATGCCGACATCCTCACCTTGCCGCAGTTTTTGAGCCGCGCCGCGGGGCGCATGGTGAATACCGTCGTCATCAGCAAGGGGCAGCTTGTCCCGCTGAACGCACTGCAAAGCGCCTTGCAGCCTTCCGTCCTGTCCGCTGCGACAAAAAAGCGCCTTGCGTCATTCGTCGAAACAGGCAATACACGGATGCTGAAAGAGCTGTTTGTGTCCCTTGCAATCGAATGGAATCAGAACAGCCTGCCGCAGATTCAGGCGGAAGACCTGTGCTATCAGCTGATTCTGTACACGGCGGACTTGGGCGTTCCCGGCCCCAAAAGGAAGCGCGAGCAGATTCTGCGCGAGGCAAACGAACTATACGGCAGCGCCTCCTCCTACGGCGACCTGCTGGCGAGCCTGTACTCCCTGATTTTTGAGGAAGGGTTCATCCGTGACAAGAACGTCAGCGCAAACGAGCTGTGCGAATACACACTGAATTACATTCGCGAGAACTACGCCCAGCCGCTGAGCATCCCGCGTATCTGCACCGATGTTGGCATCAGCCAGACGTACCTGTCGCGCCTGCTGCGCAAGTATGCCGGAACGACGTTCAACACCTTCCTGACGCAGTGCCGCATGGACGCCGCGAAGCAGATGCTGCGCGACCATCCGGACATTCTGCTGCATGAAGTGGCGGCGTGCGTCGGGTATGACGACCAGTCGTATTTCAGCAAGATTTTCCGCAATGAAACAGGCATGACGCCATCGCAGTATGCTGCGACGTTTGCGGCAGATGCGCCGACTCAGCCGCCGAAAACGTGATTTTTCCTTTTTGCCGCCAATCAACTGGCGGCTTTTTTGCTTCTCATCCGTTTTTCATTGCGGAAAAAAGCGTCACTTTTGCCCGTTCCCCTTGCAAATCAAACCAAAATCGGCTATGATAAGATTGTGGTATTTTGAGCCTGTGATAAGGCTTTTGACGGAGGGATTTCAGCGTGTCCGATAGATTATCGAAGATTCGCAATTTCTGCATTATCGCCCATATTGACCATGGCAAGTCTACGCTGGCTGACCGCATTCTGGAAACGACGGGCGTTTTCCAGAAGCGCGAGATGGTGGAGCAGATTCTGGACAGCATGGAGCTGGAGCGCGAGCGCGGCATCACCATCAAGTCCAAGGCGGTGCATATGCACTATACCGCCAAGGACGGCAAAACCTACACGCTCAACCTGATTGACACGCCCGGTCATGTGGACTTCACCTACGAAGTCAGCCGTGCGCTGGCGGCGTGCGAAGGCGCGCTGCTGGTGGTGGACGCGACGCAGGGCATTGAGGCGCAAACGCTGGCGAACTGCTATATGGCGCTCGACCATGACCTCGAAATCATCCCGGTCATCAACAAGATTGACCTGCCCAGCGCACAGCCGGAAGAAGTCCGGCAGGAAATTGAGGACGTTATCGGGCTGGATGCGTCCTACGCGCCGTGCGTGAGCGCGAAAACTGGCCTGAACATCGATCAAGTGCTGGAAGCAGTTGTGAATTACGTTCCTGCGCCGCAGGGCGACGAGAATGCGCCGCTGCAGGCACTGATTTTCGATGCGTTCTACGACAACTACCGCGGGGCAATCTGCTTCATCCGCGTCAAGCAGGGCACAATCCGCACGGGAATGCGGATGCGCATGATGGCGACGGGCGGCGAGTTCGACATTGTGGAAGTCGGCACGTTCGCGCCGGGTTATCAGCCGTGCGACGAATTGAAAGCGGGCGACGTGGGCTATGTCGCGGCCTCCATCAAGGATGTGCGTGAAACCCGCGTCGGCGACACAATTACCGACGCCATGAATCCGGCGGATTCCCCCCTGCCCGGCTATCGGCAGGTGACGCCGATGGTCTACTGCGGCGTGTATCCGGCGGACGGCGCGGACTATCCGGCGCTCAAAGATGCGCTGGAGAAGCTGCGCATGAACGACGCTTCCCTTTCTTTTGACCCGGAAACGTCCGTCGCACTGGGCTACGGCTTCCGCTGCGGCTTCTTGGGGCTGCTGCACATGGACATCATCACCGAGCGGCTGGAGCGCGAATGGGACTTGAACCTCGTCACCACCGCGCCGAGCGTCATCTACCGTATCACCAAAACCGACGGCACGGTGCTGATGTGCGACAACCCGATGGCGCTGCCGCCCATTGGCGAAATTGCCATGATGGAAGAACCGTTCGTCCACGCGGAAATCTTCACGCCGCAGGACAGCGTCGGCACGATTATGGACTTGTGCCAAGATCGGCGCGGCATCTTCCTCGACATGCAGTACGAGGGTACGCGCGTCAAGCTGAATTACGACATTCCGCTCAACGAAATCATCTTCGACTTTTTTGACCAGATTAAGAGCCGCAGCCGCGGATACGCCTCGTTCGACTACGAATTCAAGGACTACCGCGAAAGCCAATTGGTCAAGCTGGATATTCTGCTCAACGGCGAAATCTGCGACGCGTTCTCCATCATCGTCCACCGCGACAAGGCGTACGGGCGCGGGCGTTCCATCTGCGAGAAGCTCAAAGACGTCATCCCGCGGCAGATGTTCGAGATTCCGATTCAAGCGGCCATCGGCGGCAAGGTCATCGCGCGTGAAACCGTCAAGGCGATGCGTAAGGACGTGCTGGCAAAGTGCTACGGCGGCGACATCAGCCGAAAGAAAAAGCTGCTGGAAAAGCAGAAAGAGGGCAAGAAGCGAATGCGGCAGTTCGGCACGGTGCAAGTGCCCAGCGAGGCATTCCTTGCCGTGCTGAAGATGGACAGCAACTGACGCTGCCAGGAGGAAAAAACATGCTGTACCGCAAGGCTCAGGTCAGCGACCGCTGGCTTCGGGCGCCGCTCCAAGCGCCCACTGCGCTGCATCAGCCGCTTTCCTACATTTCCCGCAGCCATATTGCCGACGTGTTTGCGTCGCAGGAGAACGGGCGAAAGGACATTTCCGTCTGCTTCACGGGGCATCGGGCGATTCCGCCGCAGGAGCTTCCTGCGCTGACAGAGCGGCTTGACCGGGTGCTGGAAGCACTGTATCAGCACGGGTTTCGGGATTTTATCTGCGGCGGCGCGCTGGGATTTGACACGCTGGCAGCGCAGCGCATTCTGCTGATGCGGACGCGCCATGCGGATGTTCGGCTTCGGCTGGCGATTCCGTGCAGCACGCAGTCCGCGCGATGGAAAGCGTCGGATTGCCTGATTTACGAGCAGCTGCTGTATGCTGCCGACGAGACAGTTGTCCTCTCCAGCCACTACTATGAGGGCTGCATGTACATGCGGAATCGCTATATGGTGGACAACAGCGCATTTTGCGTCTGCTACCTGAATCGGCAGAAGGGCGGCACGATGTACACCGCGCTCTACGCCATGCAGGAGGGGCTTCCGCTGCTGAATTTGGCAATTGCCAGCGACTGTGAGCGCCTGATTCAGGGAACAAAGGTATGAAAAAGCAGGGGAATGCTTGTTTCCCCTGCTTTTTATCACTGTTTTGATGCCTCTGCCGTTTTTTCGGCTTCCTCCATCGCTTTGAGCTTGAGCAGGCGCTCGTCATGCTCTTCTTCCACCTTGATTTCCCAGTGCAGCAGCAGCGTCAGCACACCGCGCAGCGCAATGACCGCACCCAGAATCAGCAGTTCCGTCCATTCGCGGACGATGACCGTGCGCAGCACTTCGCCGCCGAGCTTGAATTCCAACGCAAGTGCAATGCCCTGCGCCAGCTCAAGCCGGAGATGCTCATTGTGCTTGAAGTAGCTGACAACGCCTTTCATCGCCGTGATAATCAGAATAGCGATGCCCGCCAGCTCCGCCAGCACAATGCCCAATTCTGCTGAATAATGTACCAGTTTTTCCAGAAAACTGATGATGGTATCCATTTTCGTACACCTCCTTTGCCACTTTTTCTATTGTAGCGGATTTTTCCGCGTTTGAACAGTCCTTTACAGGTGATTTGAATGGAAATTTACTTGCACGTTCCCTATTGTCGCCAAAAATGCCGCTACTGCGACTTCGCTTCCTTCCCCCATGCGGAATCTACACAGCGTGCCTATGTGGATGCGGTGCTGACCGAAGCCGCATCGCAGGCAGCGAAACTCCCGCATAGCATCATGGAAACCGCGTATTTAGGCGGAGGCACGCCGTCAATTCTGCCGCCGGAACTGCTGACACGGCTATTGGAGGGCGTTACAGCGCATTTTCCCCTTGCGCCTGGTGCGGAATTTACGTCCGAGGCGAACCCTGGCACGCTGACCCACGAGTGGCTTGATGCGGCGCTGAACTGCGGTATCAATCGCCTGTCAATGGGGATGCAGGCAGCCCAGCCAGCACTGCTGAAGATGCTGGGGCGCATCCACGACTTTACGCAGGTGCAGCAGAGCGTCGAGCTTGCGCGGCACGCTGGATTCCAGCACATCAGCCTTGACCTCATGTTCGGGCTGCCCGGTCAGACGGTCAGCATGTGGCGTGAGACGCTGGAGAAGGCGCTGTCGCTGAATCCGGAGCATTTGTCCTGCTACGGGCTGATTCCTGAAGAAGGTACGCCGCTGTACCGCGACTTGCAGACCGGGCAGTTGACCCTGCCGGACGAGGACGACGAGCGCCGCATGTACGACCTGACGCTTGATCTGCTGGCGCAATCAGGCTTCCAGCAGTACGAAATCAGCAATTTCGCGCGCCCCGGCTGCGAATGCCGCCACAACATCGGTTATTGGCAGCAGGTGCCGTATATCGGGCTGGGCGTGTCGGCGGCGTCGTATCTGCCCGCGAAGAACGGGATGATTCGCCTGACAAACCCACGCACGCTGCCCGCGTATCTGCGGATGGTGCAGTCGCAGGACGATTCGCTGCGGGAGCGGGAGTTCGTCTCAAAAACCGACGGTCGGTTTGAAATCGCCATTACCGACCAAGGGCCGGGAATCCCGCCGGAGGAGCAAGAACGCATTTACCGCCGCTTCTATCAGGTGGACAGCTCGCATCAGCAGGAGGGCAACGGGCTGGGGCTGGCACTGTGCAAGCAGATTCTGGACGACTGCGGCGGCACAATTCGCGTGAAGAATCAATCTCCCTGCGGCTGCCGGTTTATCGTCACCCTGCCGGAGAAAATGACAGGCGAAGAAGCAAAACAGGAGGAAGCTCATGGCACAGGAAAATAACACCGCGCGCGAGCAGACAGAACTGGAGAAGCTGAGTCAGGACGCACTCAATCAGGCGCGTCGGGAGCGCAAGATGATTCAAGACACCTGTATTGCGGAACTGGCGCAGTGCGATACGGAGATTCCCGAGGCATTGGAAAAGCAGGTGCAGGCGGAGATTGCAAGTCTCCAGCAGGCGAAAGAGAACCTGTCGTCGGCACACAAAATCGCATCCGCCACCGTAGATGAGCTGTCCGCGCGTGCCGCGGATGTGGCGAAGTCCCTCAACCGAAAGTGGTATCGCATCAATCCGCCGTCGAACACGGCCATCGATGTGCAGGAAGAGGAAAAATCCTTCTTTGCGCGCGGTATGAACGGCTACAAAATCGCCCTGATAGTCTTTATCGGCAGCTTTGCGGGCGTGATGCTGGAGCTGCTGTGGTGCTTTGCGCGCCACGGCTATCTGGAAAGCCGGTCGGGGCTTGTCTGGGGACCGTTCAACATGCTCTATGGCGTGGGCGCGGCATCGCTGTCTATCATCCTCTACCGTTTCCGCAACCGCGGCAAGTGGCTGAGCTTCTTGGGTGGATTCGTTGTCGGCAGCGCCGTCGAATACGTCTGTTCGTGGCTGCAGGAGGTGCTTTTCGGTTCGCGCTCGTGGGATTACAGCCGCGTGCCGTTCAACATCAACGGGCGAATCTGCCTGCTGTATTCGCTGTTCTGGGGTGCGCTGGGCATCTTCTGGATTAAGGACATCTATCCGTTCATGGCAAAGTGGATTTTGAAACTGCCGAACCGCGCGGGAAAAATCCTCACATGGGTGCTGTCGATTTTTCTGGCGGTCAACTGCCTTGTATCCGCGGTGGCGGTATACCGCTGGTCGGAACGCCTGCACGATGAACCGCCGAAAACGTGGATTGGCAGCGTGATGGACGCACGATTCCCGAACGAGCGAATGGAGCGCATCTACGCCAACATGAATTTCGGTGACAGCGAGTGATCCACGGAGGAAACCAAACATGAACATCGACAAGAAAACCTGCATCAATATAGGAATCGTAGCATTTCTGCTGTATCTGGCGATTCACTACTGGGACGGTCTGGTCGGCCTGTTCAACCTCTTTCTGGCGGCAGCGGGAACGCTGATTAACGGCGCGATAATTGCTTATGTACTCAATATCCTCATGCGCTTCTACGAGCGGCATATGGCGCCAAACACAAAGAAAAAGGTGTGGAATGCCATGCGCCGCCCGGTCTGCATGGCGCTGGCGTTCCTGACGCTGGTTGCGGTTATCGTTGCGCTGATTCAGATTATCCTGCCACAACTAATCTCCTGTGTACAGGTGCTGCTGTCATCGCTGCCGGGCGTTCTGCGCCAGATGTACGACAAGCTGATGGAAAATCCGACGATTGCAGCGCTGATGGTGGACTACAACCTCGTTCTGCCTGCGACGGAACAGGAATGGCGCGAGATTATCGAGCGCGCGGCGAATCTGCTCTTCAACGGTGCGGGCAATGTCGTCAACACGGCAGTCAGCTTCACCACCTCGCTTGTCGGCTCGATTCTCTCCCTCCTAATGTCGCTGATTTTCACCTTCAACATTCTCATCGGCAAAGAGACGCTCCAGCGCCAGAGCCGCAATTTGCTGCACCGCGTTCTGGGTGATACGCGGATGGCGCGTGCGATGCACATCATCTCAACGCTGGACGATTGCTTTCATAATTATATCGTCGGCCAGTGCACCGAAGCGGTGATTCTGGGCACACTCTGCACCATCGGCATGATGCTTTTGCGGCTGGATTACGCGCTGATGCTGGGTACGTTCGTCGGCATGATGGCGCTGATTCCGATTATCGGCCCATACATTGGCGCAGCGGTCGGCTGCATCATGCTCTTCTCGATTTCGCCTGCAAAATCACTGGAATTCCTGATTTACCTCTTCCTGCTCCAGCAGGTCG
>ENA-OOZA01000834-OOZA01000834.1-human-gut-metagenome-genome-assembly--contig:-NODE-834-length-17181-cov-4.444178_pt1 | contig 17181 bp, 14 predicted proteins | sample MGYA00241703_ERZ501378 | MGnify/ENA primary metagenome ERZ501378 (study PRJEB25962, sample SAMEA2042916) | human gut metagenome | biome: human gut; feature: human-associated habitat; material: faeces...
GATCCCCTGCATACTGAAGCAGTACTACATCACAGCCCGCATTGGAAAGAATGGAAAGCAGTATCAATTCATGACTGCTTATCTGTCCTTCGTATAATATCTTAGGGATATAGTTATCCCCCAGCTGATTTACAATGCGTTCAAATTTATAATACAGCCAGCACATAAACTTGATATAGGCATTTCTGAGCATATTTTCAGTTTTTCCTGCTTTTCGCATAGAAACAAGAGCATTATATACGGAAGCTGCCATACCTTGCCGCTGGAACTCATTCGTCCTTGGCAGCCATTTTTTCAGACTACCATAGACAAACTCCATATTCATCTGGAAATCCTCTCCCATTATTTCATTATAAAATGATAGATTTTTCTCATCCGGGTTTGGTATCTTCCCTTCGATGACTACGCCGGTTCTTCTTGCGGTATCATAGTATTTCTTTATAAATTCACCGACCTTTTCAGAATATCCGCAGATACGGTAGAAATAAACACCTTTTTCCTTACGTTCCTCTAGTTTCAGAAAATAGTCATTCAAATCTTTTATTTTTTTTCGCTCTAGCATACAACGTTACCTCTTATCAGTTTTAAAAGCGTACACTTGCCGAAGCAGGCATACGCTTTTAGAATTATCTGCGGATGACCGCTTTCCTGATCAGGTCTACTGGTATGATCAGCACGGCAAGTGCCATGGATACCAGTAATGCCTTCGGCTCAAGCATAGTAGTGTTAAAAACCTTACCTCCAACTTCAATGATGATGGTCTGCAGGATGAAGATTGCTCCCATTACCAAAATAAAATTCTTATTCTCCCCAATATGCTCAAGCAGGTTATATTTCTCAGATCTTGTATTTAAGCTGTTAAAGATGATCGCATAGATAAAGAAAGCAAACATGAATGTTTTTTCGTAAAGTCCTGGGTCTGCACATCCTGTCGGGACTACCCAGCTGGTAATGCCGCCGATATTTTCCAGGATCAGAATTGAACCCAGGGTAATGAATACAGCACTGACTCCAATCGCTGACTTGATGTACGGAGTCAGAATGTTATCTGTTCTCTTAGCTGGCTGTTCCTTCATGTATCTGTCAAGAATAGGTTCTCCCCCGAACGCCATGGCAGCCAGTGTATCCATGATCAGGTTGATCCAAAGGATCTGGACAATGGAAAACGGCTCTGTCCATCCCAGGATCGGTGCAATGATATTCATTAACAGAGTACTGATATTTACAGTAAGCTGGAAAATGAGGAATTTTCCAACAGATTTCGCCATAGTCCTGCTGTTAAGCACACAGTCTTTAATGGAAGTCAGACTGTTATTAAGGATAACAACATCTCCTGCCTCCTGTGCAACTGCTGTACCATCTCCCATTGCAAAACCAATGTCTGCCTGTTTTAATGCGGGAGCATCGTTCACACCGTCACCGGTCATACCACAGACATTATCAATCTGCTGTGAAAGAGATACCAGTCTTTTCTTATCAAGCGGTTTCGCGCGGCTTACCACTCTCAGGTTCGGGAGAACTTTCTTCAGCTCTTCATCTGATAATTTCTCCATTTCTTCATGGGTAAGAACCACGTCCTTCTTCTCATCTGCAAGAATACCTGCCTCTTTTGCAATGGCTACTGCAGTTTCCTCTGCATCACCGGTAACCATAACTACCTGGATTCCTGCATCATTGAGAATCTGAACAGTCTCAACCGCATCTGTTCTGACATTATCACGCAGACACAGAACTGCCATAAGAACAGTCTTTCCATCGCTGATTTTCGCTACGGAGAGAAGCTTCATGGTTCTCTTTGCCTGTGCATGCATCTGTTCTTCTACTTTATCTTTATCTGCCTTTGTAAACTCTCTTTCTTCCCCGTCCGGAAGCATATAATGTGTTACTTTATCAATGATATTCTCTGTAGCACCCTTCCAGTAAACAAGTCCGTTTTTCAGTTTTACAGTGGCACATTTCTTCTCGGAATCAAATCCGCTGATCTCTTCTACCTTCTCCGGATCATTGTCATAATCATTATAACCATGATCAATGGCATAAGAGAGCAGTGCTCTGTCCATGTTGTTACTTCCGATTGCCTTTCCCTCTGAGGAAATCTTTGCAAGGTTATTCAGAGTGATAGCTTCTATAAACTCCCTACTCTGGATGGAATCAACAATCTCACCGTTACCTGTGATAAATTCTACCAGTGACAGGTTACCCTGTGTGATCGTTCCGGTTTTATCACTGAACAGCACGTTCATGTAAGCAGAATCTGAAAATGCCGCCTTGTGGCTGACAAGGATATTTTTTTTATACATGGACTCTGTATTCATTGACTGAACCAGACTGTTCATCATCGGGAGTCCCTCCGGAACTGCCATGATCACGATAGAAGCCATAAGCATAACTGCTTCCGCTATTACAAGGAGAACGGAAACAACAGTGATTGCCTGATCTGCCCTGATCAGAGTCAGGACAACATGAAGGATACCTGCGATCGCTGCAGCTGACACACCCAGTTTACCGATACCTGCTGCCACACCCTCCAGCTTCAGGCTGGAAGTATCTTTTCGCTCTTCTTCCTCGGAGGTATCTGTCAGAGCTTTGTTTATCTTTCCTAATTCAGAACTGTCTCCGATAACAGTTGCGATCATGTAACCTTCGCCTGAAGTCACAACAGAACCCATAAAGACTTTTCCATGTGAGGAGTAATCCGTAGATTCTGCCTCGTCCATATTGGTGACTGCTGCTTTGTTCTCATCTCTTGATTCACCGTTTAATGCCGCCTGAGATACTTTGATCTTACCTTCAAATAACAGACCATCTGCCGGAACCTTATCTCCTGCCTGGATAAGGATCGTATCACCTTTAACGATTTCACTGGTAAGAATATTGACCAGCTTTCCGTCTCTTACAACTTTGGCATAGGTCTTGCTGTATTCTTCCTGAAGCGCCTCACTTCTTGAAGTATTTCTGTACTCTGACAGGGTACTGAAACCGGTAGCAAGTGCGATTGCGATCACAATACTGATGATCTCCACAACATCATTTCCGCCGGATAATGCAGGGACAAAGATTCCCAGCACAGCCAGGATAACTTTAAGAGCCAGAGCCGCACATAATACCTTAATCCAGATGTCATCAAATGCACCGATAAACATGGACCAGAGTGATTCAGTCTCTTTCTTCGCCAGCTCATTGGTGCCGTACTTCGCCTTGCTCTCGCTGACCTGCTGTCCGGACAGGCCCTGCATTCGCTCCTCTTTGTTTATTTCATTCATAATAATTAACCTCCTCTTTCGGGTTTTGCAACTGTTCAATCATGGACAGACAGTTACCGGATTTTATATAAAAAGAGGAACCATAACAGCTCCTCTTTTTATTTTCACACAAATCTCTGGCAGAGTTCCCCAAGTCCGGGATCTGTTGTGCCATTTCCTACGGCGTTGAATTTCCATTCACCGTTATACCTGTATATTTCCCCAAAAATCATCGCAGTCATACCTGAATAATTCTCAGTTAAATTATATTTGCACATTTCTTTATTGTTTCTGGCATCAACCAGACGGATAAATGCATTCTGGATCATTCCAAAATGCTGTTTTCTCTTTACTGCCTGATAGATATTGACAACAATGACAATCTTATCATATTCAGCCGGAACTCTTGACAGATCAATAACGATCTGCTCATCATCTCCCTCGCCTGCTCCTGTAAGATTGTCTCCCATATGATTGACTGTCCCGGATTTATGTTTCAGGTTGCCGAAATATACCAGGTCTGTTTTATCTGTAAATTTACCATTTTTCAACATGATTGCAGAAGCGTCGCAGTCGATTGCCTGATGTGATGAAGAACCAAATAATGCACCAAACAATCCACCACCGCCGGATGGCTTTGCCTCATCCCAGCCAAGTCCCACGATCACCTTTGCTAATCCTGCATGCTCCTTTGACAGATTTACCTTCTGTCCTTTCTGTAAGCTTACTGACATTTTCGTCCCTCCTGTTGCCCTCCGGCACTATTCTACGTCTACACCATAACTGTTGCACAAAGCAGCCAGACCACCCTGATAACCACTTCCAATGGCATTAAATTTCCATTCGTCACCATTCTTGTACAGTTCACCAAATACAACTGCTGTTTCAATAGAGAAATCTTCTCCAAGATCATATCTGAGGATTTCTTCTCCTGTCACTTCATTGAAGATTCTCACAAAGGCATTAGAAACCTGTCCGAAATTCTGGCGTCTTGCCTCTGCATCATAGATGGTAACTGTAAATGCAATCTTTGTGATATTGGCAGGAATCTTTGACAGATCGATCTTAATCTGCTCATCATCTCCGTCTCCGGCACCTGTAAGGTTGTCTCCCATATGCTGGACTGCTCCGGACGGATGTACAAGATTTCCATAAAATACAAAATCGTTCGAATCAGAAACCCTTCCGGAATCTGTCAGACAGAACGCTGCTGCATCCAGATCGAAATCTCCGCCTGTGTCAAAAGCATTGATATCCCATCCGATACCTACAACTACATTCTTAAGTCCCGGGTTACCTTTTGTAAGACTGACCTTCTGTCCTTTTTTTAAACTAACTGGCATATATTTTTCCTCCCATATTGTCTTATCCGCTTCGCTATACAGCTCCATACCTGATAACTGTTTAGTATTTTTACCAAACAGCCGACTGTCTCTTATATTACGCTACTTCAATACCATAATGACCGCAGAGCGCTGCAAGTCCACCTTGGAATCCGCTTCCGATGGCATTAAACTTCCACTCTCCGTTATGTCTGTAAAGTTCTCCTACAACTACTGCTGTTTCAATGGAGAAGTCCTCCCCAAGATCATAATGGATCAGTTCCACCTCATTGGATTCATCTACCAGACGGATGTAAGAGTTTGAAACCTGTCCGAAGTTCTGACGTCTTGCTTCTGCATCATAAATGGTAACTGTAAACGCAATTCTCTCAATATTTGCCGGAACCTTTGACAGATCGATCATGATCTGCTCATCATCACCTTCACCCTCACCGGTAAGGTTATCTCCCATGTGGATGACTGATTCACTGGCATGCTTCAGATTGCCATAGAAAATGAATTCTTTCTCTGTAGGGCATTTTCCGTTGGCACCAAGCATAAATGCTGCTGCATCCAGGTCAAAATCCGAACCTGAATCAAAAGCGTTTACATCCCATCCAAGTCCTACCATGATCTTCTTAAGTCCCGGATTCTTCTTTGTTAAATCTACCTTCTGTCCTTTTGATAAATTAATAGGCATATCATTCATCCTCCCTTTTTTCTGTGTTTTTATTTTCTTACCGGTGGCACATTGTATTGTTTGTTAAAATCCTGTTTGATTGCCTCCAGACGAACCTGATCCTCCTGGCGTTTCTTTCTGGCATCTTCCTGGATCCTTCTTGTCTCTTCGATTCCATTTGTAATGGTTGCCCATGTCTTCTCAAGAGTCTCAATCTGAATGGAACTTCCGGATGCCATTTTAGCTGTCATCTTCGATACATCTACTGTATTCTGGGCATTCTTAAGAAGCATCTCATTTGTTTTCTTATCCAGTTCTGCAATAGATTCTGCCTGTATCTTCTGCCTTTTCAGAAGAATTGCCTGCGCAAGTGCCTGCTTAAATACAGGAAGCGTAACGATAAACGCAGAATTGATCTTTCTCACCAGATTGTAATTGCTGAACTCCATAGTCTTTATCATGGGAATGGACTGCATTGCCACATTCTCTGCTGTTCTCAGATCCTGTGTCCTCTGTTCCAACATCATCAGTGCCTGATTCAGACTGGTAAGTTCAAACTGAATAGACTGATCTCCCGTATTCTCCATATCCTGCTGTCTCTGGGCAATGTAGGCTTCAATCTCTTTACATGCCTGTTCTCCTGCAAGGATATATTTCACCAGTTCATGATAATAATCCACATTGGTCTTAAACATGGTATCCAGCTTTTTATTGGACTGTTTGATTTCAGACTCATATCCTTTAAGCTGAACATAAATCTTATCAACTTCTTCGCCCATTGTGTGATACTTGGCCAGTATCTTATCCAGCTGTTTTCTGAAATTTCCGAAAAGCTTTCCGAAAAGTCCCGGATTATCCTTAATTTCATTAATGTCAAACTGATCCATGATCTTTGCCAGCGATTTAAGCATCTCGCTTGTCTCATTAAGCTGCGACATATTCATGCTGTTGAGGACCACATCAGATGCCTTGGAAATCTCCTCTGCTGCTTTCGCACCAAAAGATACAATGGTATCCATATTGTAAACTTCGATCGTGCTGACAATATCGTCCACTTCTTTTGAATTGACCAGCTCAGCATTCATCTGCTGCCTGTCAGCGACAATATCATATTTCTCCACAACTTCAATCTCATTTTTCTCCTGAAGACCATTACCGGCCTGAGCAGGATTTCCCATAGATGATTTACCGAAATCAAGTCCCATAATCTACTAACCTCTCCTGAAAAGTTTTCTCCGCCATGAGGGGCGGGTACTGTTTGTCGAAATGTTATTCAGATCCGGAACCTGCATATCGTATTTATATTCCCCGATCTGGTGCTCTTCCATCAGTTTTTCTGCAAAGTAGTTCTCCACACTCTGATAGCCTGTAGGGACAAAAAACAGAATGTCAAATCCTGCCAGGTTCAGGAATGTTACAAGAATCGAATCCTGAAGTGAAATCATCGTCTCCCCTGTATTAATATATATCAGTTTCGGATTCTTTTTTGTAAAATCAAATTTCTGGATCAGACGCAGAATCTCCTTCGGCAGATCCAGAATCTGCGCGATCACTGTATATTCTGTACCATTTTCCCCAATACCCTTTATCAGTTTCCGCTCGATCAGAAGCTGCAGCTTGTCAAGTATAAATTCCTGCATTTCCTCCCGAAGAAGATGATAAGGATATCTGGGATGATTCTTTATTTTATTCCGCAGAAGCTTTCCGTTTTTATAAAATTCTACGGCAAAGGCTTTCATTGGACCGGAGGCAGTTGGTTCAATGTACGGAGCACTTTTCACAACAACGGTATCCTCTGTGATCAGTGCTGCTATGGATTCCCAGTACTGAGAAACACTTCCATCCTTCACTCCTGAGATTTTTGAAAAAATAACCGGAATATTTACCACACCGTTAACTGTGCTGAAATTAGGTCTGTATTTCAATTCCTGATCCCACAGTAGTTTTATCTCTTCATACATGGTCTGCAGATTGATAACATTCGCCTTCACATACTGCTGATTTCTGTATATCCCACTGTCCTGATACATCAGAGTATCAAGTTCTCTTTCCGCATGATAAGCGGCTGTTCCAATCTTTACCTGAGAACTCTCTTCCGGATATTCTGTGATCGCCAGACTCTCCGGATAGTTGACCTCATACAGAAGTTTATCTTCCAGACAGCACTTAATGTTCAGATCAGGACATAAGATCAGCACATCCAGTGGCAGCCGCCCAAGGAAACTCATAAACAGAGCTTCGTTTTCATTCCGGCAGCCCCCCAGATAAATAAAGCATCCAATCTCCGGTGATTTCCAGTTTATGAACAGCTTCGGCAGATATCTTCTCATCCAGCACAGCAGATACACTGCCCTGTTTGTCAGTCTGTTAAGATTTTCCCCTTCCTTCTGAGATTCAGCCAGCATAACATCCACAAATGTTTTATGCAGGATCCGCTGAAGCTCCGGATTGGCTCCATACTGTATATTACACGCAAGTCCCAGGAGCATCTGATCTCCGGATGTATAGTTTGACCTCTTTATCTCTGAAATTTCCTGCGGCGTTGGTCTTGGAATCTCTTTACTTACGATCACCGTATTTCTCTTTGAATTTCTCAGTTCCTGCTGCAATCTGAATAACTCATTTGCATAAGTAAGCTTATCTTCTGCCCCGTTAATCCTGCAGAAACAGTTATAAAAAAAACGGCTGTCATTTCCCCTTAACAGAATGCTCTCGCGGATATCATCCAGGCCGTTTCCCTTTATCCATGCATTTGTACAATTTGTAAGCGAAGGTCTGATTCCATACAGTCTCTCATTGTTGAGTTCATTCTGAATCTCATCTCTGACCTTTTTCACACAATACCCCTGCGGAAATGGCTGCAAACCTTCCATCTGCAAACTGTCTGAAAGAACGGAACCCGGATCTGTTTTCAGATATCCCTGATCCCCTGCATACTGAAGCAGTACTACATCACAGCCTGCATTGGAAAGAATCGATATGAGCATTAACTCATAATTGCTTATCTGCCCTTCATATAATATTTTAGGGATATGGTTCTCTCCAAGCTGATTTACAATGCGTTCAAATTTATAATACAGCCAGCACATGAACTTGATATATGCGTTCCTGAGCATATTCTCGGTTTTCCCGGCTTTTCGCAGGGAATCCAGAGAGTCATAAATGGAGGCTGCCACATTCTGTCTCTGAAACTCATTCATCCTTGGCAGCCATTTTCTCAGACTGACATGGATAAAATCCATACTCATCTGAAAATCCATTCCCATTATTTCATTATAATATGCAAGATTCCCCTCATCGGGATTAGGTATCTTCCCTTCGATAACCACTCCGGTTCTTCTTGCTGTATCATAATATTTCTTTATAAATTCGCCGACTTCTTCAGAATATCCGTTGATACGGTAGAAATAAACACCTTTCTCCCGCCTGCTGTTCAGTTCGACAAAATAATCACTGAGGTTTTGAATTTTTTTGTGTTCCAACATATAAGTATCTCACCTTCAATATCTGCTTATCTTATTTCTGTTCATGATAAGTTCTACAGTAATTTCATAAAATAATGCGGAACCATAATTTTCTCCAAATTTTCGTATAAATTCTACCTCAAAATTGTATCATATTGCTATTTATATTTCAAGAAAATTCCCCTGTTCTTTCTATGGCTTATTCCCCTGAAATGTGCTATGATGTAGCTGCTGACTCGGTCCTTCACACTGTGATGGGCCGGATTACCTGCAGTATTTTATTGAATTTCTATAAGGTACCCTATTTACGGGAATTTTTGTAGATATGTCAGAAGGAGTGTTATGAAAAATAATGTTTTATATTACAGTGTAGGTCCATTACTCTATTGTCCTGCCAACAGAATATCCATCACTGATTCTCTGATAAATGAAAGATTCGGGAACAGATTTTCTCTTGCTCTCTGTCTTGAAGATACCATAAACGACGATCATGTTGAAGAAGCCGAGCAGATACTGATTTCTTCTCTCAGCCAGATATTCATACAGCATGAACAAAAGCCATTCTATCTGCCCAAAATATTTATCCGTGTTCGGAATCCACAGCAGATTCAGAGATTAACAAAAGCTCTTGGGCAATCCATTAAGATTGTTACCGGTTTCATCGTCCCTAAATTCAGCCCGGATAACGCACAAAGTTATATTGAGCAGATGATCCTCGTCAATGAACTTGTCGCAAAAAAGCTTTACATGATGCCTATTTACGAAAGTCCTTCCATTATAGATTTGCGAAACAGAATTGATATTCTCTATTTGTTAAGGGATTCTTTAGCCAGAATTGAAGATCTTATATTGAATATACGTGTTGGCGGAAATGATCTGTGCCATATGTTTGGGTTTCGCAGACATGCCAATGAATCTATTCACAGCATCAGACCTGTTTCAGATATTTTCTCAGATATTATCACTGTATATGGTATGGATTATGTGATTTCCGGTCCTGTATGGGAATATTATGCCGGTGACAGCTGGAAAGAAGGAATGATTCAGGAAATCCGGGAGGACAGACTTTGCGGTTTCATCGGAAAAACCGTTATCCACCCTTCACAGATCCCTGTAGTAAACAGAGCTTATCAGGTTTCACGAAATGACTACCTTGACGCACGGGCGATTTTAAACTGGAATGCTGATTCTGCTTCCCTTGTTGCAGGAAGCAAAACCAGAGAAAGAATGAATGAATATAAAACCCATCTGAACTGGGCTAAGAAAACAGTTTATCTTTCAGAAGTTTTCGGAATAACAGAATAAGTATTACCCTTCTCACGCATCCGCAAGCTTCTTAATGATTCCACAGCATTTATAATGTGTAAGTGGATAGTATTCTACAGGTGTATGTTTCTCTTCGGCAAGTCTGACAATATGCTCCAACTGAGGATTTCCCTTATATCGCTCATCGATCAGCACCTTCCAGGGAATTCTCCTCAGTAATACTCTTGTTGTCTCTCCGATCCCCGGTTTGATCAGATTAATATCGTCAATACCGAAATTCTTTCCTATATTTATTACCTCATCAATACCCTGACTTTCCACTCTTTTTTCCAGATCAGGTGTATTCTCCATATTAAATTCCTTTTCAATGGTTTCAATAAAGTCATATGACAGATCAGAATCTGTCAGTTCTCCGTAATAGACTGCCCCATGGAAATCATCTCTGCCTATTATGTCATCTCTCAGAAAAGTACGGCTGATAAGGCCGGATACTGTACTGTTCAGGCAGGAACTTGGGATCAGGATATCTTCATGTGTTCCGCAAAGCTCCGTAACATTTGCCGGATCTGCCACTACCGCTATGTCAGCAGAAACCCCTTCATATGCAGAGATATCTTTCTTCAATTCATTCAGGATCGCACCCTTGCCAATCCATCCGTCCACAAATAAAATCTGCTGCGGTCTGTACTTTTCAAGCAGATACTTCATGGCATTATCGTCAATCCCTCTTCCTCTGATAATTGAAATGGAATAATGTGGCACATTTATACCATATTTGAATTTAATGTATCGCTTCACAAGGATACCAATTGGGATTCCCGCTCTGGCAAGGGATACCAGGACAATTTTCTTTCCCTTATTCTCTATGATCTTATCTGCCAGCATTCCTACTGCATTGGCAACCGGCTTCGCATAATGTTTCAGCGCATTATGATATACCTGCATATACTGATCTGTAGGAACATATTCAACAGGCAGCATCTCGCTGTAATGTTTTCCGGACTGAATCAGTTTCTCCCGCACTTTGGCAGGCTGAGGTTCTACCATCCCGGTAATATCCTTCAATAATAAAATCACATCTTCTTCTGAATAGGAACTTCTCAAATCAGCACCACCTTACAACTGTAATATCCTTGTTCTGCATCCGGACAGCATTTATCAGCGTTTCCTGACTCTCCTTTATTTCCGGAGAATCTGTAACAATCAATACCTTGTCATATTTTCCTATATCGTAAATAAACGTTCTCCTGTCCGGATCATATAAACTTTTCAGTTCATATCTGCTGTGAAGGGGATACTCTTTTTCCAGACTCACAGCAATGGGACTTCTTGTAGTCGAATGGCACCTTACTTCGGCTCCCTCTTTTTCCATCTTTCTTCCGATATAAAGTGCAGGGAACATAAACTCCTCAGTGCCGATCACCAGTATTCTTTTGCCAGATATATTATCAGCCATGTTTCCGGTTTTCTCCCGGATTTCTCTCCACAGATTCTCACATGCTTCTTCATATTTCCCGGAATCAATCAGTCTGCGGGCATCCATCCGGTCTTTAACATAAATCGTTGTATACTCTGCGGCCTTATCCGGACATTTATAATAAAATCCGTCTCCCTTAAATGTTTCTGCTCTGTCTCCGTAAGTACTGTGATCCGTTTTTACCAGATAATACAGGGAAATCCCCTGTCTCTTATAACGTTCCAGATTCTCCTCGCTCATTCCGTTTAACAGAGATGCTACTGAATATTTAAATTTTCCGTCATATTCCCTGTCAAGAATACTGATGATATTCCGAATTGTTTTTCCGGTAGTTACTTCATCCTCGATAAATATGATCCGATCCGTCTCCGCCGCTGCTCTGTCAATATCATCTTTTACCAGCTTCTGCTCTGTGGCATGGCTGTGTTCCTCGGAAAAAAACAGATAATTCACGCCGGGAATAACTTCTCTGGTGGTCTGAATATAATCTGCCCCCACAGTAATCGCTGCCTGAGCACCTATGGCAGTTGCTGTCTCCGCAAAGCCCATCAGCAAAAGTTTTTCATCTTTGTATTTCTCCCTGAAAGTATCTGCCAGAGCAGCAAATAAATCCAGTGCCTTTGATGGCACTACCGGAATATGCTTTCCCTGAAGCGGATCCACTACCAGATAGTTTCTCTTCGTATTATTTTCCCTTTTTGCGATCTTTACTAAATCCTTCTCAGTATATTCCATCTTTACTCCTTCTACTGATATGATCTGAAAAATGCCTGCAACTTGGTCAGAGCTTTCGTCAATGCCTCTGTCTCCTCCACATTTAGGCCTTTAAGTACAGCCAGTACCATCTTCTCATGGAAATCTTTATGATGGTAATAAGCTTTCTTCCCCTGTTCTGTCAGGGAGATCAGCACAACCCTTCGGTCCTCCTGACTTCTCATACGCTGGATATATCCCTTCTTTACAAGATTATTCACAGCGATCGTCAATGTACCCACAGTCACATTCAGTTCTCTGGCTACTGTTGACATATTCTTCTGTTCCCGGATACCTACTGCATTAATAATGTGCATATCATTGACGGAAATATTCTTATATTCTCCCGTAATCAATGCCCGTTCTTCCAGGTCCAGAATCTCATTAAATAAATTGACCAGTACATCATTAATTGCCTCATAATGGTTCATCCGGTTACCTCCCTCTTTTTGCTTAAGCAATTCCATATAGCATTGCTGTAGCATGTTTGTACATTATGGTTATATTGCTACCTATTATACACTAAAATACTTTGTCTCACAAAGCATTTCTGGCAGGTTTTCAAAGAATTTCTCTCTTAATTCTTTCTTTGAACCATGAAATTTGTTATAATGAACAGATAGATTACAGTTCACACGCTCCTGTCTCATTTCCGTATGCAGTTTGCAATGAATTTGAGATACGGTACTGAGGACAGCAATACAGGCTGCAGATTGCTGTAACTGTTCAGCACTCTCACTGTTAAGAACTATTTTAGTTAAAGGGAATTTTCTATGAAAAAAAATAATATGCCACTTAATTTACGGGAGAGAATCAACTCCCGGATCAGTCTTCTGTGTTCTGTTATTGTTCTGGTTCTGCTCGTTCTGGTGATGCATCAGATGGATTACACCCTGATCCGTAAACCGCAGAAAGAAGCAACAGAAGCAGCGGCTCTCAAGGAACAGCAGGATAAGATCAAAGCTGAAACACCTGTCATCTCCACTGCAAGTGTAATTGCTGTTGGAGATAATCTTTATCACAGCAAGCTGTATGAATCCGGCGAAAATGACTCCGGCATATGGAATTATGACCATATCTACACTCATGTTCTGGACCAGATCCAGGCTGCAGACGTAGCCATGATCGACCAGGAAACGGTTTTTGCTCCAAGCCACGATGCTGTCAGCACTTATCCTTCTTTTGCCACTCCCCAGGAAGTGGGAGATGCCATTATCAAAGCAGGGTTTGATGTAGTGGAATCTGCCACAAATCACGCCGATGATTATGGATATGACTATCTGAAAAGTACTCTGGATTTCTGGAGCACCAATTATCCGGATATTCCTGTACTTGGCATCCACGCCACCCAGGAAGATGCAGACACTGTCAAAGTAAAAGAAGTGAATGGTATTAAGATTGCTTTTCTTGACTATACATACGGCACCAATAATTCCGGTGCAGGCGAAGGATATGAGTACATGATCGATATCTTTGATAAGGATAAGATCACCACAATGATCCAGAAAGCCAAAGAAATCAGCGACTGCATCATCTTTGTGGCTCACTGGGGAACAGAAGATGAAACCATGCCAAATGAATACGAGAAACAATGGGCCGCTTTTCTGATGCAGCAGGGTGTTGATGTGATCATTGGCGGTCATCCGCATGTGCTTCAGCCTTACGGACAGCTTTCTGATGACCAGGGACACAATACCACCATATTCTACTCCCTCGGAAACTTTGTTTCCACTCAGCAGGAACTCCCGGAACTTCTGGAAGGAATGGCAAGTTTTACCATACAGAAATCAACTCTGAACGGCAAATCAACCATCCAGATCCTTTCTCCGGAAGTGAAACCTATGGTCATGCATTATAATCACGATAACGGAGAATACGGACCATATATGCTGGATGATTATACAGAAGAACTTGCTTCTTCCCACAGTGTAAGAAATGTGATCGGTGATGAGTTTACTCTCGATAACCTGAAAGCTAAATTTAAGGAAATCATGTCCATGAATGTGAAGCCTTCCACAAATACAAACCTGCTGAACGTCAAGTTTGACTGGGAGGGCAACATGATCGACAAAACTACCGGAAATGTAGTGGAAGATACAGAATCTATCCACTCCTGGGAATATCAGGCAGACACATCAGACGGAACCGAAGACTCTTCCGACAGTTCTGACAGCTCTTCGGATGAAAGTTCCGATGATTCTTCAAACGAATATGACAGTGATTATTGATGAATGCCCAGCAGTTTCTCTGCATTCTGTCTGGTCACATCAATGACCTCTTCTGCTGTAATTCCCTTCAGTTCTGCGATTGTCTGTGCTACATAAGGCAGATTTAATGACGAATTTCTCTTACCTCTGTTTGGCTCTGGAGACATATAGGGACAGTCTGTTTCCAGAACAAGCTGAGACAGGGGTGCATACTGAACCGTCTCTTTCAGTTTCTTTGCGTTCTTAAAAGTGACAACTCCGCCGATTCCCAGATACAGTCCCATGTCCAGATATTCTCTTGCCATTTCTTTTCCATAAGAAAAACAATGGATAATGCCGCCGTACATACCGCCTTTCATGCAATCCTTCACCAAATCCAGTGTATCTTTTGCCGCATCTCTGCTGTGGACCATAAATGGAAGCTTTTCTTCGCGCGCAATCTCCATCTGTGCCAGAAACATTTTCTTCTGGATTTCATGTTCATGTTCTTCTTTATGCCAGTAATAATCCAGCCCAATCTCTCCGATTGCCACAGCTTTTGGCAGACGGGACAGCTGACGTATTTCTTCCAGAGTTTCCTCCGTCATTTTTTCCGCATCATCCGGATGAATACCGAACGCGCCATAAACAAACGGATACTGTTCCATTAATTCTTCTGTATCTTTCAGGCTCTCGATCGACGCACATGCATTCACAATATACCCAATTCCATGTTCCTGCATCGATGCAAGCAAATTCTCTCTGTCTTGTGCAAAAGCCTCATCATCATAATGTGCATGTGTCTCAAAAATCACAGGTGTTTCCATCAGTCTTTACACTCCTCGATCACAAATTCATCGCCCTCACGGATGATTCCTCCGTGAAGTACTTTTGTAAAAACGCCTTCCCGCGGCATAATGCAATCACCCATTTTCTGGAAAATCGCACATCCATGATGGCATTCTTTCCCAATCTGTGTCATTTCCAGCACAACATCGTTGCATCGAAATCTTGTTCCGATCGGAAGTGAAGAAAAGTCAAATCCCTGCACGACAAGATTTTCTCCGAATGCTCCATCCTCTACCTCTGCACCACGTGCACGGAATGCCTCAATCTTGTCATAAGCCAAAAGGCTGACCTGACGGTGCCATTTGCCGGCATGTGCATCATCTTTGATACCCCAGTCTTCTATAAATTCTGCTTCCTGCACCGGATGTTTCTGTGTTCCCTTTTTTTCACTGATGCAGACTGCGATTACTTTACCCATAGTCCAATTCTCCTTGCTTCAGAAATGCCCCGGCAATTTCCACTGTAAATACGCAGCATACCTGATATGGAGTACTTCTCCTCACATTACCGGATCCTGCCGAAGGCTATTCATATTTCTACTTGCGTGCACAGTCACGTGCTTCACCACTCAGGATTTCAAGCCCGTGCGCCAGTGCATCTATGATATATTCCAGACTTTCCCGTACTGCCTTCGGGCTGCCCGGAAGATTCACAATCAGTGTCTTTCCACGGATTCCTGCTGTCGCACGGCTCAGCATCGCACGTTTTGTGATCGTCATGCTGTAGGCGCGGATTGCCTCAGCAATTCCGGGTGCATTCCGGTCACAAACCGCAAGCGTTGCCTCCGGTGTCACATCCCGCATGGAAAATCCCGTCCCGCCTGTCGTTAAGATCAGATTGCATTTACATTCATCCGCAAGATGGATCATTTCCTGTTCCAGTTCTTCCTGCTCATCCGGCAGCACTTTATAGGATACGACCTCGTAGTTTTCTGCCGGGAGAATCTCTCTGATCCTTCTTCCGCTGATATCCTCACGCTCTCCTTTGGAACCCTTATCGCTTGCTGTTATAATTCCTACTGTATATTTATTGTCCATATCATGTTTTCCTTTCGTCCTGTTCTAACACAACATTGTATATTTTGTCTTTCAGAAATCTTTGACACAGCTTTCAATCGCTGCATGATTCTTCACACACATAATGCCCGCTCTTGCCGCCATCCTTCTCCATCAGATGAATATCAGTAATCCGCATTCCACGGTCCATCGCCTTGCACATATCGTAGATCGTGAGCAGCGCTGTGGAAACACCAGTCAGCGCCTCCATCTCCACGCCGGTCTTTCCGACACATGATGTGGTGCACACGGCCGTAATAGAATTTGTATTCTCGTCCGTGGTAAATGTCACTTCGCAGTTCGTCAGCGGCACAATGTGGCACAGCGGAATCAACTCCGCATTCTTCTTCGCCCCCATGATTCCTGCCAGCCGTGCAACGCCGAGCACATCGCCTTTTTTCGCCGTATGGTCCCGCACGGCTGCAAATACCTCCGGGCTTACCTGTATGGTTCCCGTCGCCGATGCTGCCCGGTACGTGTCCGGCTTCTCATGGACATCGACCATGACGGCGCTGCCGTCTTTCTTAAAATGGGTAAATTCCGCCATCTGTCTCCTCCGTTCTATTTCCGTTTTATTCTCCGGGTTCCCACTCTTCTTCCGCTTCACGCACGGGAAGCTCTGCTCTCCCATACCAGGGATTCGTGTTCTCACCGCTTTGTCTTCTGTTTCCTGTCGCGCACGTAACCAGAATATGCTCGATCCCCTGCCTGCGCAGCAGCTCCACAAGTTTCTCTGCGGCCGCCCGGTGTTCTTTTTCCTCATACTGGTGCAGTACCGCATAAAACGTTCTGCCTTTCAAATCCTTCTGCTGTCCCTGTTCCGATGCGATCAGCCGTGCCAGATCTTCTTCCGTGATATGGTGTTCCATCGTACAGCCAAGCAGTTCC
>ENA-OOZA01000838-OOZA01000838.1-human-gut-metagenome-genome-assembly--contig:-NODE-838-length-17111-cov-3.015009_pt1 | contig 17111 bp, 7 predicted proteins | sample MGYA00241703_ERZ501378 | MGnify/ENA primary metagenome ERZ501378 (study PRJEB25962, sample SAMEA2042916) | human gut metagenome | biome: human gut; feature: human-associated habitat; material: faeces...
TAATCTGCGAATATGTTTTGATGTGACTGGATGTTTTATTCCCTTCACAGACTGCATCATAGTCACCCGTTGCGATACGAGCGCAGAACTTCTTACGGTTTGCTGTTTCAAAATCCTTCTTGGTGGCAACAAGGAGCTTGGCACTCGGATAGAGGTGCAGGAACTCGTTTGCCCACTGTAAGGTCAAGTGATTCGGCACAACGAACAGGGATTTCTGGCTCAATCCAAGCCGTTTACTCTCCATAGCCGATGCAGCCATCTCGAAGGTCTTGCCCGCACCAACTTCGTGTGCAAGCAGCGTATTTCCACCATATAGCACATGAGCGATAGCATTTCTCTGGTGTTCACGGAGGGTAATATCCGGGTTCATGCCGCCGAAACGGATATGAGAGCCATCATACTCACGAGGTCTGGTGGAGTTAAAAAGTTCGTTGTACTTGGTGGAAAGGGTTTCTCGTCTGTGCGGATCTCTCCAAATCCAATCTCGGAACGCATCCTTGATTGCCTGCTGTTTCTGCTGTGCCAGGGTAGTTTCTTTTTTATTGAGGACACGCTTCTGCTTACCATCTGCATCTTCAATCGTATCATAGATACGAATATCCTTCAGATTCAGCGTTTCCTCCAGAATCCGATATGCGTTGGCTCGCTCTGTACCGTAGGTGACATACGCCGCCACATCGTTGTAGTTGGGAGAACTCTTACCGTTGATGCGCCACTCTGCGGTCAGCTCGGAGAACTTGACCTCAATGGAACGGCGCAAGTAATACGGCGTTTCAAAGGTTTCCTCCATGAACTGCTGAATATAATCGGCATCAATCCATGTTGCACCCAAACGCACATCAATCTCGGACGCATCCAAGTCCTTCGGCTGTGCTTTCTGCAAGGCTTCCACATTGATGTGGAAGGAAGAATCCCTGTCTGCCGCCATCTGTGCGACACGCAGCTTGCTTCTTACATCACCGGAAAGGTAATCATCGGCAGTCTGCCATCCAACTTCCACAGCATCGGGAGCCATCGGGTCTTTGAAGATCACCCCTCGAAGCTCTGCCTGAATCGCATCGTATTCTCCAGGTGTTCCAAGCAGCTGTGCCATAAACGGCAAATCCACCTTGCCACGCTCACCGATAGAGATTGCCAGAGCTTCGGACGGCGTATCCACGCTCGTCACTCTGCGTTCCGGCTTGATGGTTCGCTTGGTGAACATATCCGCCTTGCTTTTCAGATTGCCGTCCTCATCCACATTTTCCAGAGAACACAGGAGATAGTAGGAGGAATCGTCAGCAAATGCCTGACCATTGGCTCGATTATTGATAAGCCCGTTCTTTGCGGCAAACGCATCGTAGGCATCATTCAGTTCTGCCTGTTTCTGAGTAATCATTTCATCCGGGTAATCCTCAAGCTGATATTCGATCAGCTCGTTGACGATACCACGAAGTTCCACCATGCCCATCACACGGTCTTTTGCTTTCTCATTCAGGTCTACACGGCGCATCAGGGAGTTTTCACGGAAGTACACATTGCCATCCACCACGGTATAAGAGAAATTCTTTACATCCGGGGTTGCAGGAATGGTTTCGATTTCCTTACCCTTGTCAGCTTCGGGAAGCTCCACAGCCTGATAGGTTCCTTGGATGTGGGAAACTGCTTCTTTCAGAAGTTCGGACAGTTCCATGCCCTCAATGGGACGCACTGTAATGTCCATGCCGTAGGCGGTACTTTCTTCCACCGTATCGCCCAGAACCATTTCAGGATGAGCGACAAAGTAGCTGTTCATGGTGTGTCCTTCTTCGGTGCGGTCAAGGTTTACCCATTCCGGTACAATGTCAATCGGATGGTCACGCTTTTGCAGGAACAGGATGTCGGACACGACTTCCGTGCCTGCGTTTTTCTTAAAGGCATCGTTTGGCAGACGGATTGCACCAAGCAGTTCCGCCCTCTGCGCCATATATCGCCTTGCGTCAGAGTTCTTGGAATCCATGGTGTAACGGCTTGTCACAAAAGCGACCACACCACCGGGACGAACCTGATCCAAAGCCTTGGCAAAGAAATAGTTGTGAATGGAGAATCCCAGCTTGTCATACGGCTTGTCGGACACTTTGTAGTTGCCGAAAGGGACATTACCCACAGCCAGATCGTAAAAGTCTCGGCGGTCTGTCGTTTCAAAACCGGCTACTTTGATTTCTGCGTTGGGATAGAGCTTCTGAGCAATTCTGCCGGTGATGGAATCCAGTTCCACACCATACAAACGGCTGCTCTGCATTTCAGGAGGGAGCATACCAAAGAAGTTGCCGATACCCATAGCAGGCTCCAGAATATTTCCTGTTTCAAAGCCCATCTGTCCGACCGCATCGTAGATGGAGCGAATGACCGTAGGGCTGGTGTAATGTGCGTTCAGGGTGGAAGCTCTTGCCGCAGCATATTCATCTTCGGAAAGCAGGTTTTTCAGTGTCTGATACTCCTTCGCCCAATTTCCCTTGTCCGGGTCAAAGGCATCTGCCAGACCGCCCCAACCGACATAATTCGACAAAATCTCCTGTTCTTCGGTAGTGGCGTTCCTGTTCTCGCTTTCCAGTTTGAACAGAGTTTCAATGGCTGCGATGTTTCTTGCGAATTTCTGCTTCGGTCCACCTTCACCGATGTTGTCATCCGTGATGTGGAAGTTCACCGCAGGAACAGGTGGGATTTCTCTGGTGGTGATGGACTGCTCAAGCTGAGCGATAATGTCCATGACTTCGGCATTCTGCCATCCGTCCACCTGGGCATAATCCTGAATGATGGTGTCCTTTCCATCTACGCACTGTACGAAGTCCAGACTACCCGGCAGATCTCTGGTATTCATTGCACCCAGGGCTTTTCTCTGCGTGTCAGGAAGTGCATAGTAGGCTCGCAGGGCATCATCAAAGGAACTGTATTCCTTGATGTCCAGCGCACCCCGCTTCTGAATGTCCTCGGCAACATAAAAATGATCGATGAAGTGTTCCGGTTCCTGCTGTTCGGGTTCCGCACTGGCTCTGACCTGTGCGTGTGCCTTTTCGTCAGGGTAGTCCCCATAGATACGGATGCACTTATGCTCCTGCTGATCGTAAACGGCAGCACCATCGTACTTGAATCCGTCATCCTCCATGGTTCCGTCCACATAGCCCTGGGCAGCTTTTTCCGCTTCTTCCAGAGTGTAGTAGTCCAGTTTATCATCGAAGCCGTTTTCAAAGTGATGGTAGGCGGCAACCAGATAGCGGGGAGCCATGCGCTCCTCGTAGCTGTTAATCATCTCAGGTGTCAGCCATTCTGGTTTGTCGGGAATCATTTCATACAGCTCACGCATCTTGGCAATCTGTGCATGGCGGTTGCCTGCCCACAGATGCTTTTCGCTGTGCTGTCCTGCACCAAGGAAGTATTCGCAGTCCATACGCAGACGGTCTAACAGCTGATACTCAGGGGTGTAGTCCCTCGGTTCGGTTTTGCCCAGAAAATCCTCTGTAACGGGCTTTTCTTCGGTTTGGGCATCAACCCTTACCGCATGGTTTCTTTCGTCCTGAGAGAGCATACGCTCGAAATTCTCACGATTCTCGGCACGGAAGATGGGATAAGCAAGCGTAGGGTCACGCAGCTGAACTTCTCTGTCCGTGATCTGCTCCACACGGAAAGCTGTATCGTCCAGATATACCGTGTCACCGACCTGATAATTCCATTTCGGTTCCTCGGAAGCAGATGCTTCCACAACTTCGGCAGGCTCTGCCACAGGCGCTTCTGGCTGAACCGACTCCATCGCAGCTACGGACTGACGAACTTCCTCCAAATAGTCATTGGCAAGCCATTCGTCCGTGAAGTATTCCGTAACGCCTTCCGGGTCTACATAGTAGTCATCGGTCTGATTATCCCAGATCGCATACTCGCCATCCTCGGTATCAATCACTGCGAAACGGTCATAAACATCTTCCAACGGATCAGTTTTAGCTTCTTCGATAGCCTGTCGTTCCGCTTCTTCCTCCGGGCTGAGGTAGCGTCCCTTTCGTATCAGACCGTCGATTCTCTGCACCACCTGCGCCCAGGACATCTGCAATTTATCGCAACCGCTCTTGGTGTAAGCAACACCCTTGGCATCGTGATCCTGACCGCTGTGCGTTGCACCAGAGCAGGCATGGGAATGACCACCGGTTCCGTATTCATGCTTCAGGAAGTCCATCTTTTCCTTGGCAGAATGATTCTCCTGCCAGTAGTTATAAATACGGGCTTTACCACCGGAAAAGCCGCTTCCACGGGTCAAGTCTGCATTGACTTCATCATCCGTAATGAACTGGCGGACAAGGGGCATCTGCATCATATCGGTCTGATACTCACGCAAAGGCATATTCAACTCATACAGCTGTTTCTGAATGAGATTCAGCTTGTGATAGTGAAAACGAAGCAGATCGGGATTTTCCGCAAGGGTTTTTCTAAATTCCGAATACTGCTGTACCAAGGTTGCGTGGAAACGAGGGTCATCCAACTTTTCAGCCAAGTCTGCGGTTTCGTCAGGGAAACCACGAAACGGTTCCTGATGAAGAATTGCCAGATAGTTGCTGGAACGGGCTTCTTCACTCAAATCGTGATAAAGATGCCACAGGGATTCTGCCAACTTCTGACGCTCATATCCGGATGCTTCTACCAGTTCCACATTAGTTGCGAACCGACCATTTTCAAGCAGTTCTCCAATGCGCTCGGCAACCGTTTCCCAAGAAACGATCTGCGCTCTGGGGCTGTCAATGGCAGAGGAACCTTTGGCAAGGTGGATACCGTCCTCGGCATACCACGCACAGATATTCCCGCTATCTTCTTTCAGACCATAGCCGCCGTGATAGACCTGCTTTAAGGTCTGAACGATTTCTTCCAACGGCTTCTGCTTCATATATTCCAGCGCTACGACTTTTCGGGCTTCATCGGTATTGCTACCAAGCAGAAGGAAGTGGTCGATTTCTTCCTGGGCAAAAGAAAAAGCAGAGGGCGTAAAGCTCTCTGCTCGGTCGATAAAACTGATTTGTTCATTTTCGGAGAGGAAAAGGTTCAGACTCAGCTGTTGATAAGCTCCGTCATCACGACTTCCTCCGCCTGTGCTTTCAGGCTGTTCATGTGCTGCACCCACGCCATCTGCTGCGTTTCCTTGTCCGGTGCGGGGCTGTCCTTCAGGTACTGCTCCATCAGAAACTCCACTCTGGCTTTCGCTGTTTCCTCGATCTCCCACAGGTGCGGGAACAGGCTCTCCGTCAGAATCATGTCGTTCAGGAGCATCGGATTGTTCTGTTCCAAAAATGCTCGACGCATCCTGCCGTACTTGCCCAGAGGTTTCTCTCCCTCGTTCTCCAACTGAAGGTTCGGAATCTGATAATCTCCGGCCTGTCTGTAAGTCATCTCGCTCATAATCTGTACTCCTTTCGGTAGCTTTAATCTGCTCATGTTCTCCAATCGCTTTTTCGATTTCCTGAAACATCCTTGTGCTGATGGCATTCACCGCAGTACCAAGGGCATTTACCGTCTGTCTGGTGTTAAAATCAAACACCTTCTGGAAATCCTCATGCTCGAAGTAGTTGTCGGGACTTTCCACGAACCGGCAATACATCGTATAGGATACGCTGTTTGCCACCGCATTTTTGAAAGCTACTTCGATGTTGAGTTCATCATACTCCTCAAGGAAGCTGTTGGCAACGATGTCGAGGAACTGCTTTTTGTAATCGTCCCAATACTCAGCCGCCAGTGCGGATGCAATATCTTCAAGCTGTGCTTCCAGTACCCCGTCAGCGGCAACACCGAAGGTACGCTCCATCGCTTCCATGACATAGGAGCGGTTTTCAGGCGTCACCTCCCACGGTTTCAGTTCCGGGGAAGAACGGCGAACGCCGGTATCCGCCACATCAAACACATAGCGCAGATACGGTTTATCCCTGTTCATCACAAACAGAGCAATGCCGGTAGAGCCACGCTTTACATATCTGCGGTAATTTTCAGCGTTCCAGTCCTCATAGGGCTTGCAAAAGGTCGCATTGGGGCGCTGAGCATAAATCATCACCTGTTCCGGATAGGTGAACTCATAGTTGCGGGACATCGTTCTCAAAAACGAAGTCCAGTTATCTGTGTTCGAGGTGATTTTCCCAATCGTTTCTTTTGCTAATCCGGAATAAAATCGCTCTTTTGCGTTCATTGTATCCCTCCAATCCTATCAATCCGGATAAAGGTTCAGCTTCTCAAAGGCGGCATCGTCCATGGCTGAAACTTTACGGAGAACCGAGTCTGCCAAAGCAAAAAGCTCTGACTCGTCCTCCGAAAGCTGTTCCTTCATCAGTGTCAGTGCTTCACACAGCCCTGACCTTGTGCCAGGGCTGTAAAGCATCATCATGTTCCGCTCATCCTGTGTGAAATCCATCATTCAATCTCCCTTTCCGGGTGGCTCTTGGGCGGCTTATGGGAAACATCCGGCACGGGCTTTTCCTTTAACTGCTCCAACACCGAAGGACGTTCCTCTAATCCGGACGCTTTTCCGTTATTGATGATACCGTCAATCATCCCATAATCATCTTCCATTGCCATCTCTGCGTTTTTCAGGTAGTTTTCGGACTTCATAAAGTTTTCCAGCTTCTGAAACCCAACAGAATCTACATAGTGAAAGGATACCTCACCGACTACCTTTAAGGCTACGATGTCGCTGACCGACATACTGTGACCACGGAAATCATCCGGGTGGTCAATATTGAACTTTACATACAAATCTTCCAGCTGCCGATTCACATCCTCGGACATAGAAATGGAGCCATGATAGACCACCTCGTAACGGTCAATCTCAGGCTCCATTTCTTTCTTCTGAAGGTAGCTGTAATTTGCAAACATGAGCGGGATATTATCGTCTACATCTTCCCGCAGCTGAAGAATCGCATAGGAATCCGTGGGGCTTTCCAGAAAAGCAACCATTCTGTCATCCGGGGTGGTATTTCCGTGAACATCATCCCATTTTTCGTTTTTCATATCCGTGTCCTCCTTATCGTTCAGGCTCTTTGCGTTTGGGAGAGGGACTGGCAGGCGCAGCTTTTTCTGCGGCCTGTGCCAGTTTTTCCATGACCGACTCACGCTTCGGAGAGTCGAGCTTATCCAGCTGACTTTTCAGCACTTTGGCAACCTCAACCGCAGTTTCCTCACGGGCTTCTTCAATGGCTGTATTCAGGAACTCACGATACGGAGCCGTATTACCAGCGGCAAGATCTGCCTTGATTTCTTGGATATGCGCCTGCACATCATCGACCTGATCCATATATTCATAGGGGTCGAAGTTCTCTGCAAAACGGTCGAGCTTAAAAGCAAGCTCAGCGATAGGGTCATTGACCACCACCGCCTGTCTGCCGACTTCAAAAGCCTGCTCCATGACATCCTCATAGAACATTGCCCGCAGTTCCCGGCGCTCCAGCCCGAAGGATTCCAGAATATCCCGGCGGACTTCGAGCATGGACAGTTCAGGGTTATCAACCTGACCGCCATCAATCTCGTTGTAGTTTTCATCCAACAGGGTGTAGTCGTAACCATCTTCGCAGGTCTGCACCGCAAGGATTCTATCCTTTCCGACCTTCCATGCGGCTTCATCGCCCATAATCTCAGGCTCCGGCATATAGCTTGCGCCGTTGCGCTCCATAATTTCTGCAAACTGGCAGATATGAAACACATTGTATCCGATCTGCGTATGATACTCGTCAATGAAGGTGCAGGGCTTCACAACCATTTCATCCGGGTAGTGAATCTGCACACAGCTGCCATCGGGGATATGAAACAAATCCTTATAATGGCTGTCGATAAATCGGATTTCCTTACCATCCGGGTTGTACTCATTTGTCATTTGCGCTTTCCTCCATTTTCAAATTCCATACTGAACTTCGTTTTGCCATCATCTGATACCTCCATAAAGACGGTGGCATCAAAGGTGTTGCCCGTTCTTTCGGACTTGCAATTCTTGAGCTTTACCTTGCCGGAACCAAGCAATTTCTGCGCCGTGGCAGAAGTCATGCTCTTGCCGATGCTCGCAAAGTAGCGATTGTTTTTCCAGAGGGCAAATTTGCAAGCTCTGTTGGAACAGAAAAATGCCTTGGCTTTGTCCTCTACAGCACTGCCGCAGAGCGGGCATTTGCCGATAGAATTGGCTTCTTTCGACATCATAACCTCGGAATCACGGATTACTTCATAGTTCTGAATCAGACCGGCAATCACATCTTTGATCTCGTCCATAAAGTCCTCGCTGGCATATTCGCCTTTCTCAATGAGCAACAATTTTTCTTCCCAATCCGCCGTCATGGATGGGGACTGAATCTGTTCCGGCATGACTGTTACCAGAGCCGTACCCTTGTGGGTCGGAATCAGGTGTTTGGTTTTCTTATCACCCTTACGCTCCAGAAAACCGATGCGAACCAGCTTCTCAATGATACCGGCACGGGTCGCAGGCGTTCCCAAACCTTTGCGCTCCACCTCATCAGGCATTTCGTCCGCACCGGCAGTTTCCATAGCAGAAAGCAGAGTATCCTCGGTAAAGTGTTTAGGGGGAGATGTTTTCCCTTCCTTGATTTCCGTGCCGCTGACGGTCATTTCGTCACCAACGGAAACAGAAGGGAGTGTCTGCACGTTTTCGTCGGATTTTGTCGAATCATTTTTCTGAACCAGAGCTTTCCATCCATCCTGCACAACAGTTTTGCCTTTGGTGGAAAACACGGTACCGCCACAGTCCAGCTCAATAACTGTCTCTGCGTATCGGTGCGGATCGCCAACAGCTACGCACAACCGATTCGAGATCAGTTGCAAAATTGCAAGTTCACCCTTGGGAAGTTCGCTCAGATTGCATTTCTGCAATTCTCTGGTCGGAATGATGGCATGGTGATCTGTGACCTTTTTGTTATTCACAACCTGCTCTGCATGAACTGGTATGTTATCCACATCCTCCACGGGGAATGTGTGGAAAGCCAGCTTTACGAGGTCGGTCAGGCTATGTGCCATATCTTCCGTCAGAAACCTGCTGTCGGTACGGGGATAAGTGACCAGTTTCTTTTCATAGAGGTTCTGCGTGTAGTCCAAGGTCTGCTGTGCCGTGTAGCCAAGCACACGGTTGGCTTCTCTCTGTAAACTGGTCAGGTCATAGAGCGCAGGCGGCTTTTCTGTTTTCTCCTTACATTCAGCTTTCTGAACGATTGCCACCGAACAGCTTTGTTTGACAGCTTCGGCTGCTGCCTTGGTTTTGAAGCGTTCGCTTGCAGCCGTAAAACCATCCAATCCAATCTGAACTGTGTAGAACAGTTCAGGCTTGAATGCGGAAATGGCAGCTTCTCGCATAACAGCCATAGCAAGGGTAGGGGTCATAACACGACCAACATTCAGGGTCTGCCCGTAAAGGGTCGAAAAAAGTCGAGTAGCGTTAATACCAACAATCCAGTCGGCTCGTTCTCGACACAGTGCTGCTTCATACAAAGCATCATATTCCGTTCCAGACCTGAGATTTTCAAAGCCCTCCTTGATTGCTACATCTTCCATCGAGGAAATCCAAAGCCGCTCAAACGGCTTTCTGCACCCGGCTTTGTGGTACACCAACCGAAAGATCAGCTCGCCCTCACGACCGGCATCTGTTGCACACACAAGACTCGCAACATCTTCTCTGGCCATGAGCTTTTTCAGAATCCCAAACTGTTTTTTCGTACCGGCAGAAACCTCATACTGCCAGTCCATCGGGAAGATAGGAAGGTCTGCATAAGCCCATTTGCTGTACTTCGCATCATAGACTTCCGGCTGTGCCAGCTCCACCAAATGCCCTACACACCAGCTGACCACATATCCGTTTCCCTCTAAGTAGCCATCCTCACGCTTGGCAGCACCTAACACTTTGGCAATACTCTGTGCAACCGAAGGCTTTTCAGCCAAAACTAATTTCATTTGCATCTGCTCCTTTCACAAAAAAATAAGCAGCCACACACCGTAGTGCATGACTGCTATGTAAAAAGTTCGGAAAGGATTTTTGCAACCTGATACAATTTTCTGTTCTACAATCTCCGTCATAATAAAAATATCTCCATCATTTCAAAAGAGAATGACGGAGATATTTCACCTTGCTTATTCTTGTAGCAACCAATCGGCTATATCGTGAATTTCGATTCCTTCATAGCTATATTGGGGATGTTTGGTTCTGGCAATAATCATTTTCGGATAAGCGTCTCGAATCTGAAGCAGAGGAGAGCATTCTCTCTCAAATGTTTCCTGCCCGGAAATGTTGTCGCTGACCTGAATATAAATCTTTTCGCTACCTCTCTGAGCAACAAAGTCGATTTCCTTTTGATAGAGCTTGCCGACATAAACATCATATCCACGGCGAAGAAGCTCGATGCAAACGATGTTTTCATATACTCTGCCATAATCCATATACAGCCTTTGAATGAAGTAGGACTGTACACCTATCGGAAAATGCTGTTGGAAAAAGAACTGCAGAAAGTGCATGAACAGAATCATTTTGCATATACGATTCTCAGACCGGCCTTTGTATTCGGACCATATAATTACGCACCGAGAGAATCCTGGTTTATCCAGAATGTCATCCAGAATCATTCTGTCTATTATCCATCCGACAGCACCGGCCATTTTCAGATGATCTATGTCAAAGATGCCGCCGAAGCAATTATTCGCTGCATCCAGTCTGAAAAAAGCCATAACGAAGCCTATAATTTAAGCGCACCGGAAGTTCTCACCTACCGGACATTTCTTGATGAACTGCACAAAGCCAGTGATGTGGATTTTACCGAACAGAATGTGACCGTTGCCCGCTCACTGACTGCCCGAATTCCATTTCCTTTCCCATTAACAGAAGCAGAAAGTGAATTATTCGACGGTTCCAAACTTACCGATGAACTCAGTCTGACTTACACACCGTTTTCCGAAGCACTGGCAGCAACTTACCGGGCCATGAAAGGCATTTATCTGTAATGTTTTTATTTTTAAGCAAATGTAATCGAACATTTTTTCGATTTTATCACGGTTTTCACTTGTGCCATCATAGATTTCTAATGTATAATGATAACATCTGATTTATTATTTTCTTACAACTGATAACTATATTTTTGATACCAGGTTCAAGAATGATCCCGGCATTGTTGCTCCCACCTATAGCGGTGGGAGACATCTCTCATTTGATATATCTATTTTTATCTTTTTAATGCAAAATATAGTTATCAAACTTATTACCAAAGAAAGAAGGAGCTTTGAATCTATGTGGACAGAACGTGATTTACAAACGATGCTGGATCCTCAGCTTTTTTATCAGGGACGACTGATTGAGCTGACCGGCGGCGTATATTCCTTTGAAACTTATAAATCCACATCCGAATATGGTGATCTTCAGCTGGATATTGTCGCAGAAATTCGGGACAAAAATGAGCGTTCCTACTCTGTGGAAGTGACCATGTACTATGATGACAATATGGAGGAAGATCATTTTGACTATTATTGTCCCTGTGATTCTTTTCGGAACAAAAAAGACCTGTGCAAACACTGTGTTGCCACATTGCTTCACTATATCCGTAAGCCGAAAAAAACATTGCTTGCCCTTGAAGACAATGATTTTACACCAGATAACCCAAAGCAAACCAATCAATTTGTTCCCCTGGTTGAACTCCCTGAGGACAAACCTGATACCCGTTCTACAGATTATGGAATGGCACAGATTCTGCGTCAGATGGGAGAGCAGGAGAACTGGCTTCTTACCTCCGGTTCCATCGCAGGCAAAATTCATCTGGAAGCGATTTTACAGACAGACAGAAGATATCCATGTGTTTCTTTGAGAATCGGTGAAAAAAAAATGTATGTGGTCAAAGATATTGCCGCTTTGGTAAACCGCGTACAGACCGGACAATGGTTTGCTTATGGAAAACAGTTCGGATTCACCCATCAGCTGGAAGCCTTTGACGCGGAAAGTCGACCGCTGATGGAGTATTTTATGCGCCAGTTCGAAGACAGTGACGCTTGGTATAATTTTACAAGTTCCAGAGAATATTTTCTGCGGCATGAGACGCTGGATTCCTTTATAGATGTTGTCCGCACCACAGGAATTTATCTGGCACCTTATACAAAGTCCTCCAGGCTATGGTATCCGGTGGAGGAACCCTATCGGAAAGCGCTGCAGATTTCGTCCGTAGAAGATGGAATTGAACTGACGCTGGAACAGCCTCCCGTCATTCACAGTCACGACTGGCAGTATATATTTTCCGATCAGAAAATCTACCGAATCAGCCGTCGAAATTCAACGGCACTGAACACATTTGAGAAAAATATGGCCATTCGTTGGGACGGAAACTGTTTTATTTCCAATGACGATCTGCCGGTATTTACCCGTGATTTTCTTCCGGAACTGGAATCCGTGTATCAGATTCAGAAAATCGGTTATGTTCCGGAAAAATACCTTCCGGATGAAGCTGTTTTTCGTATATATCTGGATCTTCCACAACAGAATCTGATCACCTGTGATCTGGTGGCAGACTACGGAAATGATCAGATTTATCACGTTTTTGACAGAAATAACCGTCAAAAAGACAGCAATCGAAATATGCGTGAAGAAGCAAAAATTGCTGCTCTCATCTCCGGTTATTGTAATGCCTTTGATGATCGAACCGGCAATCCGGTGGCAACCAATGATGAAAACTGCATGTTCGAACTTCTGACCAAAGGACTGGGCGCCTTTGAGGAAGTTGCTGAAATATTTATTTCTGACCGTTTGAAGAAAATTCGCGTAATCCAACCGCCAAAAATATCCATCGGTATCACAATGAAAGAAGATCTTCTGAATTTTCAGATTGAATCAGACAGCATTGATCTGGATGAACTGGCTTATATTTTATCTAAATATGACCGTAAAAAGAAGTTTTACCGCTTAAAATCCGGTGAATTCTTCCCTGTAGAAGACACAGATCTGGATACTCTGGCTCAGTTACAGGAAGGACTCATGCTCACTTCTGCAGAAATGGCTTCCGGTGATATCACTCTGCCAAAATTTCGTGCACCTTATCTGGACGAACAGTTGCGGCAGGGCAATTCCCTTTCTGTACAAAAAGAAAAAAGTTTTCGCGAGCTGATCCGAAATATGAAAACAGTGGAAGACAGTGATTTTGAAGTACCGGAAAAATTCCGGAAAATATTGCGTGAATACCAGAAAACCGGTTATCTGTGGCTGGAAACCCTCTGTCAGAACGGTTTTGGTGGGATTCTTGCTGATGATATGGGACTCGGAAAAACCCTTCAGGTTATCGTATTTCTCTATGCCCATTATATTGAACGGCAGGAGACACACAAAAATACACTGATTGTCTGCCCTGCATCCCTTGTATACAACTGGGAAAGGGAAATCCACCATTTTGCACCGGAACTGACCGTTTATACCGTAGCAGGGAACGTTGAAGAACGAAAATCCGTACTTACACACCACCAAAAAGGTTCCATTTTCATCACATCCTATGATCTGCTCCGCCGGGATACTGAGTTGTATCAGCAACTGACCTTCGCCTACCAGATCATTGATGAAGCACAGTTTATCAAAAATGCCACCACGAAAGCTGCAAAAGCAGTCAAACAGATTTCTTCCGATTTTCGCATTGCCCTGACCGGTACACCGGTAGAAAATCATCTGGGCGAATTGTGGAGTATTTTTGACTATCTGATGCCCGGATACCTTTATTCCTACAAACGGTTCCATGTCACCTTTGAGATTCCGATTGTTCAGATTGGCAATCCCGATGCACTGGAACGTTTGCAGAAACTGATTGCACCATTTGTACTGCGCCGTCTGAAAAAGGATGTATTAAAAGATCTTCCTGAAAAACTGGAGAAAAACATGTTTACACCGTTAACAGGAGAGCAGGAAGACCTGTACCGGGCACATGTCCAGCGTTTGGAAGTATTGCTATCCAAACAGTCTCAGGAAGAATTTAATCAGTCCAAAATTGAAATTCTTGCGGAACTGACAAAACTGCGGCAGCTTTGCTGTGATCCGGCTCTATTATATGAAAATTATCAGGCAGGTTCTGCCAAGCTGGATCTGTGTCTGGAGCTTATTCAGAATGCCATTTCCGGTGGACATAAAATGCTGATATTTTCCCAGTTCACTACCATGCTGGATGGCATTGCAGAGCGTTTAAAACAGAAAAATATTCCATACTATGTGCTGAAAGGCTCCACGCCCAAACAGGAGCGTATGCAACTTGTAAACACCTTCAATCAGGATGAAACACCGGTATTTCTGATTTCTCTGAAAGCCGGCGGTACAGGACTGAACCTGACAGCAGCAGATATCGTCATCCATTACGATCCTTGGTGGAATACTGCAGTACAGAATCAGGCAACTGACCGTGCACACAGAATTGGACAGAAAAACACAGTAACGGTGTACCGTTTGATCGCAAAGGACTCTCTCGAGGAGGGAATAATAAAGCTCCAGGAGTCCAAGAAAGCATTATCAGACGATATTCTTTCCATGGACTTCGGAGCTATTGCGTCGATGTCTAAGGATGAGCTGTTAGCTCTTCTTTCTACGGGAGAGGTAGCTAATCAGGCAAAGTAACATAAATACTGCCATAATAACAATAAAAATAGGCATATATTTAAGGGTGGCATTCCACATCGGAGTCTTAAACAGGGCAACGCTGTAGGTGTCACCCTTATATGATTTAATGGAATACGTGACCAAATTGTTATTGCCGCTTGATCCTGCATCAGAGAGTTTTTTGCTCTCTGCATTTCTGACAATCAATGATGAATAACCATCTGGAAGAGATACAGTTACAGTATCCAAAACTTTTGCATATGATGCAGTATCTTTTGAAAGCTGTGCGCTTAATGTGACTTCTTTTTTGGAAAGTTCAGTTTCACGCTCGGTCCATGCAAATGCAGAAGATCCGGCCGGAACGGTGACAGTATACTGATGAACGAGGAAACGCTTCTGCTGGGTCAGCCAGTCAATTGTCGGAAGCAGATCGATAGAAACTGTTACTGAGCTTCGGCCAAAGTAGTCAGCCAGATTGGAAAGAAGAAGCTCTGGTGTTGCCTGTGTGTTGTCTTTATTTTGATCCAGATACCAGTCACAGCAAAATTCAAGGTAGGATTTCAGATCAGAGGATTCATCGTCCATTGAGAATTTCTCGGCATCGGTCTTAGCATTTTCATTCTCAATTAGTGAAACAGTGAAATCAGTATTTTCTTTTCCAGTCAGGAAAACATAGCAGTCAAAGAAATTTTCACTAATAGAAAGCTCATAGCCATTGTCTGTTGTGGAATAGCTGCAGCCGAGCGGATAAATATGGCAGCTGTCACTAAGCCCTGAGATAGACAGACATACTTTTTCATCAAGTACAGAATCAGTGAGAGGTCTTGACAGGTGATAGAGGACACCCTTATCCTCTGGGATTGCAGTATTGTAAATCTGACCCTGATACAGTTCGTCAAGTGTCAGAGTACTTTCACCAAGTCCGTTTGCTGAAAATAAAGGAGAATAGTATGACGATTCCTCAAAGGAAGCAGCATCAGTATCTGCAAACAGATTAAGCAATTTAAGTGCATCGCTGTCTGTTGTATCGTATGCATGTGCATAGAAGTTATACAGCTTTTCTGGTTCTGATGCCAATGATGCAATCTGTGGAATCAGAATGTCAAACGAAACATCGGTATCGGATTCATTTTGAATCAGATAGTTGTCTTTCATCAGATTATTGTCGTAATCCAGACAGATATTGTGTGTCACCTTGACGCCCTCTGGTTGTTCATCTGTACTATACAGACCGGATGTATACAGTGGTGTAGAAAAAACTTCTGTAGCATTTGCAGCGTCAGCAGAACTTGTGCTTTCAGCAAATGTACAGATTGTGCCGGAAAAACAAGTTCCGGCTGCAAGAAGTAAAGAGGTAAATTTTGTCGTATGCTTTAACATGGAAACCTGACCTTTCTATTGCATGATGGAAGCATTTAATGCTATAATAAGAACATCCAACTCACTTAAAACGAAGGAGGAACTATGGCAGTTGACCTACACACGCATTCCTGCTGTTCAGATGGCTCTCTTACACCGTCTGAGCTGATGGAACTTGCATATGAGAAAAAGCTTTCGGCAATTGCATTGACAGATCATGATACTGTAAGTGGTATCAAGGAGGCAAAGAAGGCAGCAGAAGATCTGTCTATTACATTAATTCCAGGAATTGAGATTTCCAGTCTATATGATCTTGGAAATGTTGTGAAGGAATTTCACATTCTTGGTCTTGGTGTTGATGAGACAGATGTACAATTTTTAAAAAAGTTGGAGCAATATGGTGCGCTTCGTCAAGAAAGAAACGAGAAAATGCTGCGTCTAATCAGCGAAAACGTTTGCAATATTGACAAGGACGAATTTTATGCTCGTTTTGACCGATCTGTAATCACGAGAGCTCATTTTGCACAATATCTTTACGAAAAGGGTATCGTATCATCTGTAAAAGAGGCATTTGACCGCTACCTTGGAGATGGAAAGCCGTGCTACATTCCGAAAGAAGGGGTAACTGCAAAAGAGGCAATTACCTGTATTCGTGAGGCAGGAGGACATCCAGTTTTGGCACATCCACCGCAGTATCGTCTTAGTCTGACCGTATTAGATAAGGTCATAAAGGACTTAAAGGCATGTGGATTAGAAGGAATCGAGGTTGTCTACTCTACCTATACAAATGCGCAGGAGCGTGAACTTCGTACACTTGCCGTAAAAAATGAGCTTCACATGACCGGAGGTTCAGATTACCATGGAACTCCTAAGCCAGATATTCAGCTTGGGACAGGACTGGGAAATCTTTATGTACCGGATGCACTTGCAAATTGGCTGCTTGCATAAATGCTTATTTTATAATAATAACATAAACAGGAATTGATGTCCAGTAAGAAAGGGGATTTACCATGATACAGGAAGAAATCCAGAATTGGATCTACGAAATAAAGGAGGTGGATGCGCTCAGTGCAAAGGCACTTCTGCGTGTTTACGAGCAGCTTGGCTTAAGTGCAGCTGCAGATCGTCTTGGCGCAATAAGCAGCGAGCAGACAAACGGGACGACCTGGATCGACTCCTCCAGCAC
>ENA-OOZA01000839-OOZA01000839.1-human-gut-metagenome-genome-assembly--contig:-NODE-839-length-17082-cov-3.169143_pt1 | contig 17082 bp, 10 predicted proteins | sample MGYA00241703_ERZ501378 | MGnify/ENA primary metagenome ERZ501378 (study PRJEB25962, sample SAMEA2042916) | human gut metagenome | biome: human gut; feature: human-associated habitat; material: faeces...
GGGAAATTCTGAAAAGTTTCCCGGATAAATGTATTGATGCGGTAATTACGGATATTCCATATGGCATTGATTTTTCGAACTGGGATGTCTTGCATAATAATCAGAACTCTGCATTGGGTGGAGGTAGTCCACATCAATTATGTGATACATCCTTCAGGAGAAGGGGAAAACCTTTGAATGGATGGTCAGAAGCAGATAAAAGAATTCCATATGAATACGAAAAATGGTGCAAGTCCTGGGCGGATGAATTGATTCGGGTTACAAAGCCTGCCAGTCCTGTATTGATTTTTAGCAGCAGAAGATTACAGCATCGAGTGAGTGCTGCTTTAGAGGATGTGGGTTTTGTGATCAGGGATGTTCTGGTATGGGAAAAGAACAGGTGTAACCCAAAAGCCCAAAGAATTAATAATGTGTTATTTAGGCGTGGGATAATTGAGGGTAAGTACGATAATTACAGGATAGGAAATCTTGCCCCATATTACGAGCCAATCGTATTTGCAATGAAACCCTACAAGGGAACAATTACAGATTGTGTCCTGGATAATGGAGTAGGAGGTTTTTATTGTCAGAATGATCGTATACCTTCCAATATCTTAAAATTTGATGTAAACAAACAGAATAAGTACCATGAAACAGAGAAACCTGTTGCATTAATCGAATATTTGATTCAGTTATTTACGATGCCGGAGCAGGTGGTATTGGATTTTACGATGGGTTCGGGTACAACGGGCGTTGCGTGTAAGAATACTGGCAGAAAGTTCATCGGTATAGAAATAGATGAGAAGTATTTCGACACTGCCTGTAAGAGGATCGATATGTAAGCGAAAGTATAATGAGAAAGTGAAATGTTATAGTATAATATGCCACATAACATTTTCGCTTTCTTTTTTTTAAAACCTTTTGGATTAGGAGTCTACCGCGGAGAAACCCGTCTTCGAATAAAAATTATTTGCCAATAAAGAAGACATTTTCTTCCTATTAAAATGAACGGGTAGGATGTTTTTATGAGCCCCTTTTTTTCGTACCAGAAATTTTGTATCTCCCCGGATGGTAATATCTAAACATAGAAAGAAAGTCATTTTCAACCACCTTTTTGTATGTTACTATAAAACATAGAAATGGTTGAAAAAAGTGAATTCGAATTCACTTTTCCGCGGAGATTCCCGACTTCCCGTATATTGGCTTCTTATAAAAAAAATACTAAAATACAATAGAAAAGGAGAGTTTACTATGAAAAAAAGATATCTGGCTATTTTACTTGCAACCTCTATGGTCTTTGCATCTGTTTCCTCTGTTTCGGCTATGTATGAGTTTTCAGATGGTACCTCCGCGGAGATTTCCGGGGCAGGAGAGGATGTGGATAACTCAACGGATGACGAGCCGGAATTATTCTCTGATGATCTGACATCTGTTGATTCTGGTGATGATGGCTTAGAACTGGAGATGGGACAGTCCGCGGAGATTGGTTTTTCTGATGATTTTGCCGTGGAGGATGGGGAGAATGTGGCAGCAGCAACTTCTCAGAGCACTTATAATGTGCATGTATCTGGAACGGTTTATCTTTCAGAGGCAGAAAAGTTTTTGGAATTGGTCAATGCGGAAAGAGCGAAAAAAGGCGTGAAGCCGATGAAGCTTGACAATGAGATGATGCGATGTGCGATTGACAGGGCGGCGCAGACGGCAGTTGTATTTCAGCATATACTGCCAAATGACAAGCAGGTTCGATCAAAATATCCTACGATAATGACGGAAAATATTGCTCAGAATACGAAGTATTCCGCGGAGACATTTTTTAATCAGTGGATGAATTCTCCGGCGCATAGAGAGGCATTATTAGATAGTGATAATCTTTTAGGTTTTGCTGCATTCAAAGCAGACGGCTCTCGCTGGTATTCTGCTGCCGCAACTTTTTTCTATGATAATAAGACGTATTCTTATACCCCTTTTACTGGTTCTTATGTTGATTATAATAAGGACTTTGATATGGAAATTGCAAATAGATATCTGGCTTTTAAGACGGATACTGTATTAAGTTGTGAGGTAGGTAGATTTGATACTATAGTTCCAAAATTAAAAGGCTATGTTTATTGTCCTCCTTATGATAATGGGGTATTTGAAATTTCAAGTAATGATGGTGTCTGGGAATCTTCAGACCCGTCCGTTGCTTCCGTGGATAGTAATGGAAATGTAAAGGCGTTAAAGCCAGGAACGGTAAGTTTGAAGTTTTATGTGAATGGGAATAGAGATAAATATTATGAAAAGACAGTTAAGGTAATTGGAAATGCGGAGACGGTGACGCCAACGCCTGTTCCAACAAGTACTCCAGCACCTACCCCGGAACCGACTAAGGCTCCGCAGTCGACAGAAACACCAAAACCAACAGGGATTCCAACTCCGAAGCCAACGCAGGTTCCGGAACAGACTGAAAAACCTACACCGCAACCAACTCAGACACCAAACCCTGATTCGACTGAAACACCAAAACCTTCGGAAACTCCTGGACCGGAAGTTACTGCCCCAGCAACGCCTTCTTATTCCGTAAAAAGATCTGGTAAGAAAGTTGTGTTTAACTGGGAAAATCAGAAAAATGTAGATGTTCATCAGGTGTATGTTTCTACGGATGGAAGTGCCTATAAATTAAGCACGACCGTATATGACAGCCCGGAAACCTATACAGAAACATTTGGATATGGAAGTACCCTTCGTTTTAAGGTACGTTCCGGAATCACGAAAAAGGACGGAATTATCGTATGGAGTGATTACAGCAAAGTAACAACCATTAAAATGGCTCCAAAAACTACAAAGATTTCTGGTATTTCCAATAAAAAGAAAAATAAACTTACTGTAAGCTGGAAAAAATCTTCGGATGCAAAAGGTTATGAAATCTGGAGAAAGACGGGAAAGAATAAAAAGTATAAGAGGATTAAAACGATTACGAAAAATTCTACCGTAAAATATACGAACAGTAAACTCAAGAAGGGAAGTACTTATTATTATCGGGTACGATCTTACGCAATCGGTAATAATGGTCAGAAAGTTTACAGCAGTTGGTCTAGGGTGAAAGGTAAGAAGTGTAAGTAAAACAATTATTGTCTGAGAGTAGTCGGCAGGCACAAAAATCAGAAAAAGGGTTATTTTGGTATATTGATTTTGATATCTGCATAAGTTATAATGCCAGTAGACAAAATGATAATACCAAAGTTCATCGATAACGCCCTCCTGTACCTGTCTAGGGGTGGTAGCAAGGAGTATTATATCGAAAAATGCAGATTTCTGCAAGGAAAAGTAGAATATTGATAATATGCGGTATGGCTGAATATTTGGAATATATATGAAAGGGATTTCCGCGGAGAAAGGTAGAAGTCGAGAAAAAAATATATTAATTGCCAGATATTGCCATTTGTGGTAAATTATCCTTTAGCATAGTATTTTTTCATACAAAAATAATCTTTCCTAGAAATGCCTTATACTAATCGTATAAGTAATTGAGAAGAGAGGTTGTTTTTGTAGAAACAATAAGGATTCCCCTGTCTCTAAGTGAAACGAAGGCAGCGGGATGAATTGTACAAGAAACTAAGTGCCAGTGGCGGGCGGAGAGTCTTCGGTATCCCCTACTGGCATGAAATCAGCACGGAGCCGATATCTTGATCGGTATGTTTAGTCTCCGCGGAAGATACCGACTATGTGTTGTAACTCGGCGCTTACATGTATTGACAACCACTGTAATTGAACATCCCCCCCCGACTGTCGTCGGATGGGGTGTTCTGCTTTTATTAGATAAAAAACTATCTCCTACGTACATAGGAGATAGTCAAAAGCAAAGCTTATAATTTTATAAGTTTTCGGTGGCAACCATCGGACATTGGAGAACCCTCTGGTTGCTTCTAAGATGAATATGAGCGATTCATTTGCGATTTGCAAGTGGAAAAGCTGAAAAAGGACTGTTTTTTGCAGCCTTTTTTAAAAATTAGGAAAAAAGTGAATTCGAATTCACTTTTTGGGATGAAGATCATCATATTCGATGCTCTTTTTTTCTTTGATTTTTGCATATTAGAGAGGTAGGAAGGAGACCTCTATATGAAAAATAGATTTAAAATTTGTGAAATTATAAAAACTCGCATAAAAAATAGATATAGATCCCGAGAAATCTTGATAGCACTTTGTATGGCTGTTTATGATCGAAGATATTTAAGACCATTTAATTTCGGCAATAGGATATGGACAATCCACCACTGCACAGATTATTACAAGGTTCATGCACCTATATTAAATGCAGCAAAGCATTGTGTGAAGCATTGGACTATAGCTATTATCCACGGTCAGATGCCTGATACTTTTGAGGGACTTGAAAAAGCATGGCGCTATTTTAACGTATGATCTGATATGATTCTAATAATATCATTGCGAGCTTTCTGATAAGTTTGTAATTTGTTCTTATCGTTTGGATACAGTGCTGGATAATTCTTTAATAATGTATCAACGTCATTTAAAAATGGAATCAAGTCTTTACCAAGTGTTTTTTTGTATATTTTGATATCATTTGAAAAATATGACTGGACAATTTTATGCCAGGGGATTAGCTTGGTCAATTCGTCTATTGCGATAAACATCGAAGAATACGGATGAAGAGCTTGTTCTGTTTCTGGAAGATCTAATATTTCACATGTTATTTTTTCTGTAATTGCTTCATTTAGATTACGAAAACTTGAGTTAGATTCAATTCCTAAATAATCTTTCCTGCATAATCTATGCTTTACAGATTTTTTGTGAACATATTCGTGCAGGAATAATCGCTGTGTGACTTTGGAATCTCTTAATACAATCTTCTTTGTTTCAATGTCGAATTTGCCTGCTTTGCTTTGTAAATCTGGATATAGAGTATTACATAGCGAGTCTGTAATAATTTGTATCCCCTCGTTAATATTATCACAATTTTTGGATATGTCATATTTCTTAAAAAAATCATTTGTTTTATCGATTAGCTCATTTGTTATAATCTTATCCCAAGTATACAATTCTTTTTCCTCTTCTGTAAATGTAATGTTTTATCTAAGTGTACGTTATTTATCATTGTTCTTGCTTATAATCAGGAAAAAAACAAATCTTCTATATATATTAAAATGATAGCATTATTGCTTCCAGAATTCAACGACGCATTTTTTCGTACAAAAATATCATTATTATAAATTATCTTATATTTTCGATGTAGAAAATTGAGAAGATGTAATACTTCTGAAGAATCATTAAGTAAAAAAATGAATTCGAATTCACTTTTTCGAATGAAACAATATGTAGTGTAGAGTATCAGAGGTTATGAACTTATTTTTCATTTTCTTCTTAAAAATATCCGATTAAGGACAGATAGAAACTTGCGGAATAAATGGCATGGCCGATATGAAAGTTCTTTTATCAGGTTTCTATTAATTAGAAAAGCAAATGCTGATATGAAGATTTCGGCTATGAACATTTTTTTATTTTTTTTTCATATTATGTCTGTCCCGATTGAGGATGAGAAAATAGGAAAGGAGGTTCCGGCGGTTGAGACATCGAATTAGCTCACCGCCACATGACAAAACTGCGTTTGCCATAGGAGCTCTTTGGGGAAATAAGTCACCGCCGGTACGATTTATTGGCGGAAAAGTGAAACTTATTTTTTTGAAAGGAGCTCTTTATGGAAAGAAAGAAGAAAAGCGCGCTGTGTAACAAGGTGATTTCCTTGTTTACATCTCTTCTTATGGTACTTAGTACCATTATTGGGTATATCCCAACTTCTGCAGTCAGTGTTTCCGCTGCAGACAGCTATCCGTTACAGGAGATCTCTTCCGGAACCAAGCTCTCAACGTTGAGAAAGTATAATCCGAAAAACGATATCCTTATTAACCCTACCCCGGAAAAAATATCCGGTTACTCGACAAATGATGACTTTGATAAAAATAAGAATGGTTCTTTATGGAAAGACAAATCTGGAAGATATCTGCGTATTAGAACAAAGTCCGGGTTTGCAGAATTTAATGGCAAACAGTGGGATGTTGAGGAAAGTAAATTCCATCCTACTATTACTTATTACAAGGCCGGATATGACAAGAAAAACAAGCAGTATTACAACCTGACCATGCGTGTTGAAAAATACGAGTCTGACGGTTATATCTGGTACATGGCCGACAGCAGTACGAGGGATAAACAGTATTCCAAGATCACCACAAAACCAGAGTGTCCGTATATTTATATTGACACAAAGAAGTCGTCAGTTGGTATTTCCGGATTGAAAAATGTACAGTGTAGTTTTACCTGGTCTAAATGGACAGAGGACAATGGTTCAGAAGATATCGCGGCTGGACAGGTCGAGAAACTCACTTCTTATATTACTATCAGGGATATTGATGATGGACAGGCAGTGAAGATTGCAGGAAATCAGAAGGGTGACCTAGACGTATATAAACTCAAAGGTTCTAAGTTTATTACCGAGCAGGATGGGTGGTATGTTTCAAAAAGTGGTGAAACAACTTCCCCTAGTGATAAAAAATCATGGGTTCAGGCATTGTTAACAGGAAGTCCGACTTTTATCATGTGGTTCCGTGCTAATGAGCCTAACAAGGTTGTACATGATACGGAATATAACAAGCAGTGGGGAATGCCTGCAAATACTTGTTATAGCTGGACTAAAAACAATGCTGGTATGATCTCTGGTAATTATTTTGAGTATACCGCAGAGTCTTTAATCAATACAGATCCAATCCCAGAGCCGACTCCGACTCCAGGTGGGGATCCAGAACCAAACGATCCTTCAATCGAGAAAGTAGTAGTCCAGAAGGGCGGTTCTTACGATGATGCATACAAAGCTGCATCCCCGGAAGATGCTTTTGAGATCAACGATTATGATGATTACGATTATCTGATCAAAACAGCAGGTCCAGGAGCTGAAACAGATTCCTACGAGATCGTGGATACTCTGGAAGACTGTTTGACAATTGATGATACTCATCATATCACTATTACTGATAAGGATGGCACGAACGTGTCCAATGACTTTAATCTCTCGATTAAAGGTCAGACTATTACCGCTTCTGCAAAAGCTGACTATATGAAGTCCAGTGACTTCAAGAAAGCTGATCAGGAGTTTATGGTTCGCCTTACCGTACACAGAATCAAGACAAAAGATGTTTATACCTTTATGGCACCATGGATCGCAAATGATCCGGAGAACACAGGATATACCTTCTATGTTCCGAATGCGTCTACTGTACGGTATCATGTCAAAGATGCTAAGGAAACAACACAGCTGGATTCTGAGGAGTGCTGGGTAACTGATGAAATCAAGTCTAAATTGACAGTGGAAAAAGATGCGAAATATGATGACTGGAAAGTCGGAGATGAAGTATCTTACTCTGTTGAGGTGACTCAGACAAAACAGGATGGATATGCAACAAATGTTGTCGTAAAAGATACTGATATCCCTTCAAGCCTGAAACTGGTGAACAATGGATGGGAAGTATCCGGACCGAACAGCGGAACCATTCCTTCAATGTCTTCTACTGAAGAGGGAAATGGATGGATCCTGACATGTCCGTTACTGCAGTACAATGAGTCAATCAAGATTACATTCAAGTGCATCGCAACAGCGGATTCTAATGGACAGGACTGGATCAATACTGTAACAGCTGAGGCAGATAACTTTACGGATGATGACGGCAGCAGCATTACTGCTTCTGACAGCGCAGAAGTATGGGTAAACAGCCCGGTTCTTACTGTTGATAAGGTAGCTGACCGTTATGAGTATGAAGTAGGCGATACTGTGAATTATACAGTAAGCGTAAAGAATACTGCAGACTATACGATCGCACAGAATGTGGAAGTTTCCGATATTGATATTCCAGAGGGACTGGAGCTTCAGGGTGACCCGACGATCGAGATGGGTGGCGAAGATACATCTATCGGATGGCCGGTTGTAGATGGAACAACAACCATTGCAACAGAAGAGAGAGACAACAATGTGGAAGTCACAAGTGATGGAAACAGCTGGACAATCAATGCGAAATACCTTACATCCAAACAGCCTCTGAATATTACATTCAGCTGCATTGCAACAAAAGCAGCAAACGGTGTGGAAAGCCAGAACGTTGTATCTGCAACAGCAGACAATTTCTTAAGCCTTGATGCAAATCAGGAACCGCAGACCGCTCAGGATGATGCAGAAGTTTATGTAAACACCGCTTACTTTGACATCGAGAAAACATCCGATGCATACGAATGGCAGGTAGGTGACCATGTACCGTTCAATATCACAGTCAAGAACGTGAATGACGAGGGTACACAGGATCTTGCCGATGACGAAAAATATGCAGACGTTGATGAAGGTGAGAAAGAGAAGATCGGTGCCGCAGGCAAAACAGTGGCACGTAACGTGATCATCACTGATAAAGACATCCCTGCAGGATTCAAACTTGATTTTGATTCTGTAGATGTACAGACAGGTGATACATCCAAATCCGTAGAGGATGAGATCGACGAGCAGTTAGCAGCTCTTGATAATGATACAGAACAGTCCATGACAGAAGATGAGATCCTTGCAAATGCAGGTATTGACCTGGATGATGACGGATCAGATTCTGATGGTGATACAGACCTTGATCTTCCAGAACTGAATGGAGATCAGGATGGAACTGGTGATTCAGGAGATACAGATCTTCCGGATGGAACTAATCCAGAAGAACATGAACCGACTCCTGCTGAGGAAATGACTGTTACAGGAATCCCGGACAGCTTTGACGACCATGTAGCCGGAACAGCAGATAAGACAAATGACGTGGATGAATCCTTATGGAATGAAACCGTCACAACTCCTATCACAAAAGAACTGACACAGGTTGGAAACGGCTGGGAATTAAAGATCAGCAATCTTCCGGCAGGAAATGATGTAAATATCAGATTTACCTGCGAAGCACTGGAAGCCGGAAACGGAGCAGAAGGTGTAAACGTTGGTACTGTATCCGCAACAAACGGTATTGAGAAATCCGATGATGCTGAGGCATATATCAACACTGCTGCTTTATCTATTGATAAACAGATGGTAAATAAGTATGCTGCAGGCGGAGAAGAGGATGCTCAGGACGGACGTGAAGGATATGAGTTCCGCGTTGGTGATGATGTTGAATACAAACTGGTAGTTAACAACAACCAGAAAGGTTCCATTGCCAGAAACGTAGTAATTTCCGATACAACTATCCCAGCAGGACTGACTCTGGATAAGGGCAGCATTACTGTTGAAGGACTTCCAGAGACATATATCAATCCAGTTGCAGGAACAGAGGATACTCCGAATCAGGTAGACCCGGATCATTATAAAGAAACAGAAGTTGCTACTATTACATCAAATGTTGAACTTGTAAATGGTGGCTTCCAGGTAACAATTGACAATCTTCCGTGTACAACAGGAGACAGCCTGAATAACCTGAATAATCCAGTAGTTATCACATATCATTGCACAGCAGAAGAAGATATTAACGGTGACGTTATTATCAACACTGCAAAAGCAGCTGCAGATAATGCGAGCGAAGTGAAAGATTCTGAAAAGATCTGGATCAACAGCCCGGTACTGGATGTAACGAAGAAAGCAGACAGAGAAGAATACATGGTAGGTGATACCATTACTTATCAGGTAGACTTAGACCAGACACAGACCGGATGCGTAGCAAGAGATATCACATATACTGATACGATTGACACAGAAGGCGTAAAACTCCAGAAGAACTCTATCGTTCTTATCGATCAGGACGGAAATAAAGTTGACCCTGCAAACGTAAGCGTAAATGGTAACACATTCACTGTTGAAACAGGATTAAACCTTGTAAAAGCTCATGGTTATATGAATATTGACCTTGGTGCTGCAAATGAAGAAGCTGGTGACTCTGGCAGAACAGAGGTTGGTGATTATAATCCTCTGAAACTTGAAAGAGAAACTCATTTGACACTTGAATATGCAGTAGAAGTTACAGACCCAGATCTCGCAGGAGGAAGAGTCCACAACGTGATCACTGCAAATTCTAAAGAAAACATTCCGGTTGATGGAGAAGCTGATGTTCCGATTTATGGACCAGCCCTTGACATTGTTAAGGAATCCGATAAGACAGAATATCAGGTTGGCGAAGAAGCTCAGTACAAACTGACAATCCGCGAGCTCCGTGACAACATCACTGCAAAACAGGTAGTTGTTACCGATACATTCGAAAAGGAAGGCATGAAGATCTCCAAGATCAATGTCAGACTGAATGGAGAGAAACTTGACGGTGCTGAGATCGAGCAGACTGCAGACAATGCGTTCGTGATCAATACAGGAGCAGACCTGACAATCGAAGATAAGCTGGAAGTATTCTATACAGTAGTCTTCACAGATCCATCCCTTCATGATCAGGATATCGTAAACGTTGCAACTGCAAAAGGTGAGAATACTGAGGAAGAGCATCAGGATAACAGTGTTCGCATCGTGGATGAGACACCTGGACTTAAAATCAAAAAGACATCCGACAAGGAATCCTACAAAGTAGGCGAAACTGGTCATTATACAGTAGTCGTTAAGAATACTGAAAAAGGCACAACTGCACGTAACGTGATTATCAAGGATGCCCTTCAGGTAGATGGTGCGAAGATCGTTGAAGGTTCTATCAAGGTTTACAATGATGCAGGCAAACTCATGGATGATGCAGAGATCGAGCATTCCGATACGGATTATGCGATCGCAACAGGTCATGACCTGGAATACAAAGAACAGTTTACTGTAAATTATGATGTTCTGTTTGAGGCTGAGACTCTTGCTGGTAAAGACATCCTTAATGTTGCCAGAGCTACATGTGACAACTTAAGAGTGGAAACCAAAACACCAAGTCCGATCAAACTGGCTAATGGTCTTGAAGTTTACAAGTCCGCAGATCCTGCAACAGGTTCCGTGGTTAAGAACGGAGATACCATCAATTATTCCATCAATGTTAAGAACACATCCAACGATGACATGAAGAATGTCCTTGTAAAGGATATGATCCCTGAATATACGGAGTATGCTTCCAGTGAAGAGCAGGACGGCGTGGTCACAGGCACCAGAACTCTTAATGACAAGCTTTATGCTACATTTGTAATCGAATCCCTTCCGGCTGGAGAGGAGAAAACCGTTTCCTTTGCTGTAACTGTAACAGATGCACCACAGGAAGCAATGATCCTCAATGTAGCCCAGGTTCGTGTAACCAAGTTTGCACTGGATGACCAGACAGACAATACATGGACACATGAAGCATTCAGAAATACAAATGAAACAGTACACTATACTGATACCAGATGGGTCAAAGACCAGAATGTTGTATATATCGACGGTGGAAAGCTTTCCATTGAAAAATCATCTGACAAGATGAACTATTCTGTAGGCGAGACTGGACATTACACAGTTTCCGTTAAACAGAAAGTGGAAGGTGCAGTTGCAAGAAATGTTGTTGTAGCTGATAAACTGCAGAAGAAGGGTGCTTACATCCAGAAAGATTCCATCAAGGCATACATCCTCAGAGAGGGTGCAGAAGAACCGGAAGAGATCGAGGATGTACAGCTCGTAGCGAAAGACTTCGAGTATACCCTGTATACAAATACAAACCTGAAATACGGTGAAGAGGTCCTTGTGAAATACGATGTTCTCTTCAAGGATGCAGAACTTGAGGGACAGCAGATCAAGAATGTCGCCCTGACAAAAGATGATTCTACTGTACCGGGTGATGAGCCAACTGATACAAACAGAGTAACTGTCGGTGATGCAGGACTGATCATTGCGAAGTCCAGTGACAAGACAAAATACAAAGTTGGGGATGTTGGTAAGTACACTCTGAAAGTTACTGCTGCTGACCAGTCAAGAACTATCAAGAATGTAGTTGTCAAAGATGTTATGAAACAGAAGGGCGCACACCTGGTAACAGGAACTGTTCGCACCTACTACGATAACGAAGAGCTGAAAGTTGATGTTCAGGAAAAGGATAACGGATTTGTTGTTGAGACAAAACATGACCTTTCCGGAACACATGCGATCTATGTAACATATGATGTTGTATTCGAGGAGGCATCCTTAGACGGAAGAGATGTAACAAACATCGCTACCACATGGGGTGACAATACGAACCCATCTGATGATGATCATACCGTTCATGTAGGAGATGGTGATACACCGGATACACCGGATAAGCCGGATAAGCCGGATACACCGGATACTCCGGATAAACCTGGCGTTGGCGGAATGACTATCACAAAGACAGCTAACAAGAACGAAGTCTCTGTTGGAGACGTTGTATCCTATACACTGTCAGCAACTGTTAATTCCGGTAAGGAAACAGCTAAGAACGTAGTCATCACTGATACCCTGGATGCAGACCTGTTCGAGCATCTTGAGATCGTGAAAGATTCCTTCAGAAGCTATCTGGATGACTCTGAGTTCCATGGCGCAGACTTAAGCATCAGCTCTACAGGATTCACACTGAAATCCGGCAAGGATATGAAGCCTGGACAGGTCATGAAAGTCACATATGATGTTAAGGTAAAAGATGATACCCTGAAAGGCAAGACCTTCAAGAACATCGCTACCGTATCCAGTGACAACATGGACACTGCTAAGGACAAAGAATCCGTAAAGGTTAAAACAGATGATCCTGTTGAAGGCGGAATGACCATCAGCAAGAAGGCAAACCAGTCCAAAGTATCCGTTGGTGATACCGTATCTTACACTCTGGAAGCTAAGGTCAACTCCGGAACAGATACAGCCAAGAACGTAGTGATCAAGGATACTGTTGATTCTGCATATGCAAAATATGTATCTATCGACAGAAGCTCCGTACACTGCTACATTGACAATTCTGAGTTCGCTCCGAAGAGTCTGGATGTAACTGAAAACGGATTTACCGTAACATCCGGAAAAGACTTAAAGCCTGGTCAGGTAATGAAAGTCACTTATGACATGAAGGCTGTTTCCGACAAGCTGAAAGGCAAGTCCATCAAGAACGCAGCAGTAGTAAGCAGTGACAATATGAATCCGGGCAATGACACAGAGATCGTTGAAGTTCCTTCAGATAAACCTGTAACAGGCGGACTGAACCTTACAAAGATCGGTGATCACAGCCAGATCAATGTTGGTGATACTGTAAAATATACTCTGATCGGCAAGACAACTTCTGCAGATACAGCTGTAAATGTAGTGATCAAAGATGCCTTAGATAATAAGGGTGTGATCGATGAGAGCAGCATTAAGGCATATCTGGATGACCAGCTCTTTACACCTAAGAAATTAAGTGTAACAGATGACGGCTTCACAATGGAAACAGGCAAGGATCTTGCTGCAAAACAGATCCTGAAGGTAACTTACAGTGTCAGATTTGCAGACGAAAGCCTTGCAGGAAAGACGGTTAAGAATACCGCAGTGATCTCTTCTGACAACATGGATCCGGTTGATGCTGACCATGGCGTTACTGTAAATCCGAAAGAAGAGGAGAAACCGGCATTATCTATTGATAAGAGCGTTAACCTCTCCAGTGCTTCCGTAGGAGATACACTCAGCTATACATTGACTGTAAAAGAGACAGAGAAAGATCAGACAGCGAAGAATGTTGTCGTTCGCGACAATTTTGATACCACAGGTATGAAAGTTGGAGGAATCCAGGCAACATTAGACGGTAAGTCTATCAAGGCGGATGTAACCAAAGCGGATAACGGTTTTGTAGTAAATACAAATACTGATCTTGCATATGGTTCCACTTTAAAGATCACTTACCAGGCGGCTGTTTCTGATTCCAGCCTTGCTGGAAAGATGGTTGGAAATACAGCCGTTGCATCTGCAGATGATGCAGATGATGTAGCAGCAAACGCTGGCGTATCTATCGCCGAGAATCCGTCTCCGAGTGAGACACCTGCTCCAAGCACAACCCCGGCACCGGGAGCTGACAGCAGTGACAATACAACCAACACAGTTGGACCAAAGACAGGACTTGTGAACCATGCAGGCATGTATGCGGGAATCGGTCTTGGAATCGTGGCAGTAGCCGCAATCGCAGTTTTCGTCATGAGACGGAAAAAGAAATAAGCAGTAATTCTGCTGGAGGAGGATCAGCCTGAAAAGGCTGGTCTTTCTTTTTGTCTGAAAAATGCTATTTTTCATATTATCTCCAGGAAATAAAAGATAATTTTAAGCCTTTGTGTAGGAAGCTTTTAAATTCTACTATACGGCATACTCAAAAATAATACTGGGGGTTAATTGATATGACAGAAGAAAGGAAAAAAGAAATATTAAAAACAATCGAAGAAAGAATTAGCAGCATTCCAGAAAAGTATGTCTCCAAAGTAATAGCTGACTGGTTTTTCTGTAGCGGAGAGGAAGATTTGATAGAAGTTGCAAAGAACATCAAAAGGAAAGATTCTGACTTAAGCCAACATATGCGGGACTGGTATGTTAAAACCAGAGGATGTACAAAAACTGAAATGGCTATTGCTCTTACAGATCCTGAATTTATGCTCACGACATCTTTAAAAGACAAGATTCTGAGTCAAAATAGTATTAGGCTGATGCAAAGCGATAATTTTAAAAAGAAAAATCTCTATAGTAAATTGATGATTGTATTAGAAAAAGTATGTTCAGATACCCATAGAGGAAGTATTTTGGGATGGCCGATTGAAAATTTTGCATGGGTTGAAAATATCTGAAAAAGTTGCTCAAAAAAGGATTTTATTTTCGTATCAGAATTGACCAGTCCAAATTTGCGGTATATAATACTTATAACACAAAAAGAATATATCGAAAAAGCTCACTTCGAGTGGTATATTCTTTCCTCACTTCGAGGTGTTAGTTCCCTGACAGTTGCTATTTTGATGGCTGTCAGGGGCTTTTTTATCCATCTTATTTCTTCAACATATTGTCAGTAATCAAATGACGAAAGGAGAATGCAAAATGAAACGATATCTGGTCAGTCCAGAACTGAAACCGTATCTGCGCCGCATTATGGATCGCAGATCCTTAGATTACAGCTTTCAATGTGCTGATGGAAAGGATTATTGTAATATCTACATGTCGAGTAATTCTTTTCATAAGTTGATCAAACGTGCTGCCTGCGAAAAACGCTCAAAGGAAGAGGGTGTTACATTCGTGACAGAGGAGGAGAGTAGTAATCCAATAAGATGCGCCGCACTTAAAAGAGAACTAGGTGTTAGCAGCACCATAGTTTATAAGTAGCTTGTTGTAGCATGACTGACCAGAACCTGGTCGGTCTTTTTTTTGTCCTGCTTAAGGAGAAATAAGATGACGAAATTAGAATATAATATTAAAAATCTCTGTGTAGAGAACATGGGTATTTATGGCTGCAAACACGCTGTAAAAGAGCATGTTTGGACTGGAAAAGCACATATGATCGCCAAATTAAAGAAGAACGTTAAGTCTATGCGAGAGGAACCTTTTGCATATGCCTGTATGTTTTTCTCTGTAGATACTTTGGTTTCTTGTATTAAAGAGATACTCTGGGAGAATCGTGAAGATGTAGAAAAATATATCCAAAACAAAAGGATTGCTCAGGAATTAGAGCTGGATTACACTTTTTCAGCGCCTATTGCCGAAGGAATCGCAATGGGAACGGATTGGAACCAAATGCATCCGGCTTCCTCTGTAAGACTTGTAATATGCAAGGATAACTACACCTCTTTTCGTATTGTTACAGCCTATCCTTATCCTTCATTCGATGAAATGGATCAATGGTATGATGCTGTCGATCAGGGTTTTTAATAAGTCGGTGAAAGCCGGCTTTTTTTCTGCATAAAAGATCATTAAAATACAACCAACACCGTTGGTCCAAAAGCGGGACTTGTGAACCATGCAGGAATTCTGCTGGAGGAGGTTCAGCCTGAAAAAGCTAGTCTTTCTTTTCAGTCGATAAAATACAAAGAATAAAAGGCCACAGTTTTCCTGCGACCTTTACCGACTTGACAGTGTTAAATTTTATAATCCGTAATGTTCGAACATCTTCTGGCGAAAATCAGAATCTACTGTTACCTTCTTCAGAGTAGTATAGTCATTCTTATCCAAAAGAATCTTAACCAATTTATTGTAACGTTCTTCTCCTTTTTGGGTATAATCACTTCGCATTGTTTCCAGCATCATATATTCTTTCCTCCATTCTTCATTCGAACGAGCCTTACGCAAAGCCTCATCCATATTGTTGATTAATGGGTTTACACATTTGTCTGGAATCTTAGAGGTTCTGATGTAAGTTAAGAGTTCTTTCAGTTCAGATGAGATATGTGAATCATCTTTTCCGTTGACGTTAACGAAAACTTTAATTGCATCATCTCCAAGTCTTAAATCTGGATATTCCACGCATCGATTTTCGAAAGTATAGATATATCCGTTCTTTCCAAAGAGATCGAAAGTGCAAATGAATATGACAAAACTTTTCTTAAGTTTTGAATAATCTGCACCTTTTTCTATCAGATCCATATCAATGAATCCTTGATAATAACGGCTTCTCTTGGGGATATTCTTAAAGAAAGATGTTTGCATTTCGCAATTATATACCGTTTTTCCATCGTCTACGAAAATATCCAGTCGGACACTTTTGGCATCTACCTTGAGGTCTATTGTTTTCTGAGATTCCAGGTACTCGATGTGGTCGATTTTGATATCAAGTATCATTTCGAGGAAGGGTTTGCAGATTTTTTGGTCCTGCATAATCCTGCTGAACATGAAATCGTTGGTAAATCCCAATTCCTCATACTTTTGTATTGCAGTCATTGATTGGATTCCTCCTATCTATATTTTATAGCCAGGACGGGAGCGTGTCAAGCCGGTTTCTCCTGTCGTCATGGTATGAGGATAATATGTATGATAAAAGAATTAATAAAAGAATACTGCTGGAGGAGGATCAGCCTGAAAAAGCTGGTCTTTCTTTATTGTCGATGTAATAAAAAACAAGGTTGCAGCTTTTGGTAATCTTTATCTGCTTGAGGAAACATCCTCTCTTTAATACTACTTCCAGGGAGCATCATGAAAAATGTAGAGGATATCTGCAGATGTTTGGAAAAAAGAAATAA